>ENA-OZAC01000037-OZAC01000037.1-human-gut-metagenome-genome-assembly--contig:-NODE-37-length-87126-cov-38.074227_pt1 | contig 87126 bp, 84 predicted proteins | sample MGYA00243298_ERZ653493 | MGnify/ENA primary metagenome ERZ653493 (study PRJEB26926, sample SAMN06165177) | human gut metagenome | biome: ENVO:00009003; feature: ENVO:2100002; material: ENVO:00002003...
CATTTTGTTCGCTTTCAATTTCAGCTTCACTGTCGGCGGTTTCTTCCTGCTCGGCAATTTCTTCAAAAGCCTTTACCGCATCCTCGACAGGCTCGCTTACAGCTTCTTCGGTAGCAGTGTCATTTTGTTCGCTGTCGGCGGTTTCTTCCTGCTCGGCTATTTCCTCAAGAGCCTTTACAGCATCCTCAACAGGCTCGCTTACGGCTTCTTCGGTGGCAATATCATTTTGTTCGCTTTCAATTTCAGCTTCACTGTCGGCGGTTTCTTCCTGCTCGGCTATTTCTTCAAAAGCCTTTACTGCCTCCTCGACAGGCTCGCTTACGGCTTCTTCGGTAGCAGTGTCATTTTGTTCATCGTCAATTTCAGTTTTGCTGTCTGCGGTTTCTTCCTGCTCTGCTATTTCTTCAAAAGCCTTTACTGCGTCCTCGACAGGCTCGCTTACGGGTTCTTCGGTGGCAATATCATTTTGTTCATCGTCAATTCCAGTTTTGCTGTCGGCGGTTTCTTCCTGCTCGGCGATTTCCTCAAAAGCCTTTACCGCATCCTCAACAGGCTCGCTTGCATAAAGATCGAAAATGCTCTCATCAACAGGCATATTTACATCTTCAATTTCTTCATTATCCTGTATAACAGACGGCATTTCTGCAAGCTCCTGAACCGCATTTGCTATCGGAGCGGATGTCATTATCCCCTTTTCAAGCATCATCTGCTTCGGCATTCCGGCTTGCTCGTCAAAATTCTCCTCAACTGCCGTTACTATTGCCGTTACTGCGGGTAAGGCTTCTTCGGCTGTATCCTCAGCTTTTTTGCCGCTTTCGCCTGCGTCCTCGCCTTCATTACCGACGGACGATTCAAGCCTGTTGAAATGGTCGAATACACGCTCAAAGCTGACCCCGGGATCGCCGTCATCTTCACTCTGAGTAAATGTAAAATTGACAGGCGCTATCTCAGGCTCGGTTTCGGTTTCGCCGTTATCCCTTTCGGACATAGGCTTATACCGGCGTACAGCCTCATCAATGCGGCTGTTTATCGCATCGGTCTGTTCTTCCTCGCTTATAGGCTTTCTGATTATCTCCTTATGAGTTACCCCGCCGTTTTTCCATACGGTCAGGCTTTTCTTTCTGAGCGGAGTCTGCGTTTCCTCCAGCTTTTTCTTGGCGTATACAGCCGCACCTACGGCAGCCGCCGCACCTACAGCGGCAACAATCGCCTTACTTATCTTCATATATTATCAACCTCCCGGCTAATGCCGAAATATTATTCAACACTCTTGAGTGCCTCGACCATATTGACCTTCATAAGCCGTCTGTGCATAAACAGCATTACTATCACGGCAAAGCATATCGTTATAAGACCCGAAAATACAAAGCTCATCGGATGCACCGTTCTGCCGAACATAACCATATCAATTTCAGCCGTCTTTACAACAAAGTCAACAAGGAATCTTCCGAATACCATGCCAGTCACTGTTCCTATAAGGGTAAGTATCACCGTTTCCCTGAACACATACATTGATACTTCCTTATCATAGAAGCCAAGCACCTTGAGCGATGCGATCTCCCTTATACGCTCGTTTATATTGATGTTCGTAAGATTATAAAGCACAATGAACGCAAGCGCACCTGCACTCACTATAAGAACCACTATTACAAAAAGCAGTGATTTGAGCATAGAACTGAATGTGCCCGCAACGCTTGTCTTGAAGCTCACTCCCATAACTCCGTCTATCTTCATAAGCTCCTGTGCAAGCTCGTCCCTGTCACTTTCGGTCATATCGTCGCCGTCCTCAGAGTTGAAGAAGAAGCAGTTATACGGCAGTCCTTCCTCGCCGCTAAGCTCCTTGTACAGCTTTTCCGTGATATACACATAGTGATGGGCGTAGTTTTCGCATATCTCGGTTACTGTAGCAGTAACTCGCTTCGTTTCCGACAAAGCTATCGTTACCGTATCGCCCTTCTTTATACCGCCGAGCAAAGATGCCAGCTTCTCGTTTATTATAACGCCGTCGTCGGTTACCGTGTACTGTTCGCCTGTCCGTCTGTCCTTTACCGTCACAAACTGTGCGATGGTTTCGTTGTCTGCTCCGCCGAATATATACGCTTCTGTGCTTTTCTTACCGTTATATACCGTTATCTGCTTTTGATATATCCTGTTGCCCTCGCAGTCATAACGCTCAAGCATCTTTTCTATCTTAGCTGTCTGTTCATCGGTCACTGTATTGTCATAAGCGGTAATACCGGTATAATTGCTTATCTCGCCGAACTGCTTTTGCAGAATATCGTTTACGCTGTCATACACGCCGAATCCCGTCAGCACAAGCGCCGTACAGCCTGCAATGCCCACTATCGTCATAAGCATTCTTCTCTTGTAACGGAATATATTACGCATCGTTACCTTATAGCTGAACGAAAGCCTGTTCCATATAAAGCCTATGCGTTCAAGCAGTATCTTCTTACCGCTCTTTGGCGTTTTCGGCCGCATAAGCGCCGCAGGACAGTCGTGAAGTATGCCGCCGCACGAGAAATAAACTGTAACAGCAGTAAGCAGTACAGATACCCCTGCGGTACATATCATAAGTATATAATCATACGGCAAAAGAATATCGGGGATAACGTACATCATTCCGTATGCGGTAATAATGATTGCCGGGAATATCTTCATTCCCACAAGCATACCCGATAAAGCGCCCGCCGTTGCCGCTGTCAGTGCATAAAGCAGATATTTGAATATAATAGCGCCGTTTTTATAGCCAAGCGCCTTGAGCGTTCCTATCTGGGTACGCTGTTCCTCTACCATTCGTGTCATCGTGGTAAGACATACAAGCGCCGCCACCATTACAAAGAACAGGGGGAACACCATAGCTATATTGCCTATTCTTTCGGCATTCTGACCATATTCACTGTATCCCGGATTATCATCACGGGTAAACAGATACCACTCAGGTCTGCTCGTCTTTTCGAGCTTTTCCCTGCCGTCGTCTATCTTCTTCTGAGCATCGGCAAACTGCTTGTCCGCATCGGTTTTTGCCGTTTCAAGTGCTGTCTTGCCCTCGTTATACTCCTTCAGGCCCTTTTCATAATCGGCATAATTCTTGTCATACTCCGCTTTACCGCTGTCATACTTTGCCTTGCCTGAAGCGTACTGAGCATAACCTGCGTCATACTGTGCCTTTCCTGCGTCATACTGTGCCTTTGCGCTTTCGTACTGTGCAAGTCCGCTTGTGTACTGAGAATATCCGTCCTCGTACTGCTTTTTTCCGTCCTCATATTTGGCATAACCGATTTCGTACTGCAGCTTTCCGTCATTATATTGCTTAAGCCCGTCATTATACTGCTCAAGTCCGCTTTCATACTGTTTCTTCTGCTTGTCAAGTTCCGCCTGCGAGCTGTCGAGCAGCTTTATGCCGGCATTATACGCCTCTTTGGTGATATTACCCTTCTTGTATGAATCCTCCAGCGTTTCACGGCTCGTATTTATAATCGCCTGCTGACTTGTTATCTTTGTGTTTGCATCGTCAAGCTGAGCCTTGCTCGACTTCAACTGTGAGTCTGCGTTTTCAAGCTGTATTTTAGCTGTAACAAGCTGTATATAGCTTTCGTCAAGCGTTTTCTTTCCGGCTTCAAGCTGCAGCTTCGTTTCGTCCAGCTTCTTCTTTGTGCTGTCAAGCACATCTTTTGTCGCCGTCAGAGTAGCCCCGTTAGTGTCAAGCTCCTTTTTTGCCTCATCAAGCTGTTTTTTCGATTCATCAAGCGTTTTCTTGCCGCTTTCAAGCTGAGGCTTTGCTTCGTCAAGCTGTTTTTTTGCATCGTTCAGCTTGGTTTCGTTTTTCTCTATTTCTGCGTATGCTTCGCTCTTCTTTTTATCAAGCTCCTTCTGCCCGTCGTCAAGTTCCTTCTTTGCATCGCCTGCTATTTCGTCAAAACGCTCTTCTTCTCTTACATCCGCTATTTTCTGTATCTTCTTTTCAAGAGCGTCACGGGCATCCTCATATTCATCGCTGTAACAGCTGTACTGCTTTAGCTCGTCCGAGTTTATCATAACCTGAGTATATACCTCTGTCTTGAAACAGCTTTCCGGTATGTAACAGATCATATAGACAGAACCGCTTCCTATGGTCGTGTTTCCACGCTCCGCATCAGATATATACATAGGTGATGCGAATTTTCCGACTATAGTAAATTCCTTGACCGACAAAGTTCCGTCTATATCCGTGTCTTCATCGCCACACAGCGTCAGCTTGTCCCCGACTTTATAATGAGCAAGCAGTTTACCGCTGTCGATAACGCACTCGTTTTCTTTTTCGGGAAGTCTGCCGTCAACTATCTGCAAAGAGCTGTACGGATTGTTTTCGCCCGTTTTGTCAAGAGAATATACCCTTGCGACCTTCTTTTCGCCCGAATCCGTGTTGACGTATGCGTCCGTGAAATATCCGGGATAAACATCAACATCCGGAAGCCCTTTTTTCAAAGCGTCTATATCGTTATCGTCAAATCCGTATGTAGATACCAGCCTGATATCAGACAGGGAAGTCCTGTCGTAATAATGATCCGACGATACCTTCATCGCAGGAGCGCTCTGCAGAAGTCCCGCAAAAAATCCTGTGCCGATAGCGATTATACCGAATATCGAAAGAAAACGGCTTTTTGTTTTCTTCATCTCGGCAAACGCATTTTTCAGCATTGCATTTTTCATATCCGTTCCCTTTCCCCGCTTACCACTCTATTTCTTCAACGGGTGTCGGATGCTCGTTTACTACTATTTCGCTCACCTTACTGCTTTTCATGTGTATAACCCTGTCAGCCATAGGGCATATCGCCGTATTATGCGTTACGAGTATTACAGTCATATTTTCACTGCGGCAGGTGTCCTGAAGTAATTTCAGTATCATCTTGCCGGTGTTGTAATCGAGCGCACCCGTAGGTTCGTCGCACAGCAACAGCTTGGGCTTTTTCGCAAGCGCTCTGGCTATAGCCACTCTCTGCTGTTCACCGCCCGAAAGCTGAGCCGGGAAGTTGTTTATTCTGTCGGTAAGTCCGACCTTTTCCAGTATCTCTACAGCAGGGATATAGTCCTCCACCGTCTGAGTAGACAGCTCAATATTCTCCTTTGCCGTAAGGTTCGGGATGAGATTATAGAACTGGAATATAAAACCTATATCGTATCTTCTGTAGTCGATAAGCTCTTTTCTGCTGTAACCGCTTATCTTACTTCCGTCTACATAAAAGCTTCCCGATGTAGCGGTATCCATACCGCCCAGTATATTAAGCACCGTAGTCTTGCCCGAACCGCTCGGTCCTACGATTATTGCAAATTCGCCCTTTTCAATGTCAAAGCTGACCTTATCGTTTGCGTTGATTATTATATCGCCCATACGGTACTGCTTTGTAATATCGCTCAGCGTAACAAAACTCATTGTAATTCCTTGCACCCTTTCGTCCGTTGTTTCCTGAAATCGTTACTCTATTAAATTATACCATTTTTCACGGTACAATTCAACAGCCGTTCTATATTTATTTTATATTTATTTATAGTGTATCCCGACATTTTTAACTCCCTTTAAATTTCAATGCCGTTAAAATAAAAATTATTCTCATTTTACTTGACAAACGCATTTGCTTATGCTACAATATCAATCGGAAAAATCCCTTATCAAGAGCGGTTTACATTTTCTGCATTAAAATGCAGATTGGGAGTCAGGCTCCGTAAACCCAGCAACCGTTTCGCTTGAGCTTTCTTTGCGAAAAATGGTGCTAATTCCTACGGCACGGCAAGGGCTGTGACCGAAAGATGAGGAGCAGGCAGTCAGCAAGCTCCGAATGGGGCTTTTTTTAATGCAGTTTTACGCAGGTATATGCGTATGGGATACGGTTTAAAACCGCTATATGAAAGGAAAAATCAATGGCAAAATACTTATTCACTTCCGAAAGCGTAACAGAGGGTCACCCCGACAAGATCTGCGACAGGATCTCAGACGGTGTGCTTGATGCGATATTAGCACAGGACAAGAACGCCCGTGTAGCCTGCGAAACCTGCGCCACAACAGGTATGGTTCTGATAATGGGCGAGATCACGACAACGGCAAACGTTGACATTCCTGCAATAGCAAGAGATGTCATAAAGGAAACAGGCTACGATAACAGCGACTACGGCTTTGACTACAAGACCTGCGCTATCCTCACGACCCTTGACAAGCAGAGCCCCGATATAGCTATGGGCGTTGACAACGCTCTTGAGGGCAGAGATAACAATGAATTTGACACAGGCGCAGGCGATCAGGGTATGATGTTCGGCTATGCGTGTGATGAAACCAAGGAGCTTATGCCCCTTACGATTTCCCTTGCTCACGCACTTTCAAAGAAGCTCACAGCGGTAAGAAAGTCGGGCGAGATACCCTATCTTCTCCCCGATGGAAAGACGCAGGTAACAGTAGAATATAACGAGGACGGCTCTCCCTCAAGAATTGACACTGTCGTTGTTTCCTCACAGCACAAGGCTGATGTTACGCAGGAACAGCTCAGAGCCGATATTATCGAAAAGGTTATAAAGACTACCGTTCCCGCTTCACTGCTTGACGAGAACACAAAGATGCTGATAAATCCCACAGGACGCTTTGTAGTAGGCGGTCCTCAGGGCGACAGCGGTCTTACGGGCAGAAAGATAATAGTAGATACATACGGCGGTGTCGGCAGACACGGCGGCGGCGCATTCTCAGGAAAAGATCCCACAAAGGTTGACCGTTCAGCCGCTTACGCCGCAAGACACGTTGCAAAGAACATTGTAGCCGCAGGCATAGCAAAGCGTTGCGAGGTTGAGCTTGCGTATGCTATCGGCGTTGCACAGCCCGTATCTGTCTTTGTTGATACATTCGGCACAGGCGTAAAACCCGACAGCGAAATTTCAGCCGCTGTAAGCAAGGTGTTCGACCTTCGCCCCAGTGCGATAATCAGCTCACTGAATTTAAGAAATACAAAGTACAGACCTCTTGCCGCTTACGGTCACATGGGACGTACAGACCTTGACGTTGCTTGGGAAAAGACAAACAAGGTTGACGAGCTTAAATCAGCACTTGATATAAAGTAATCAGCATATAGCACTAAAGCCGTTACGGAACACCGCAACGGCTTTATTTTTTGCAAAATTCCAACATATTTTACCGCCGTCATCGGAGGTTACGCAATTCTCCGCCATTCAGATAAGCAAATTTGAAGCGCAACATTGCCGCCCGCCGTTTTGCTATCCTGCGGATAGCTCAGACAATTCCAAAGGCGGAGTTTGAGGCGGCACATTGCCGCAGGCGGAATTTGAGGCGGCACATTGCCGCCACGCTATTCGCTGAAATCCGTAACTATGTACTTCGGCGCACCGGGAGTTGAATACACCCACCGGTCAATATGCCCCTCTGTAATGAAATACGGCGCTTCAAGCGGAACACAGCCGTCATCACAGCAGTTTACTATTATCAGCTTGATTTTCATTTTTTCGGGTATAATCGCCTTGATATACACGCAGGCGCAATCTCCCACCTTTATTCCGCTTTTAAGCTCCGCCAGCCCTGCGAGATTCGGTGCAAGCTCAATAAAAATTCCGTAGTCCTCTATAGACCTTACAATGCCGGGAACGGTTTCACCTACCGCAAAACGTTCTGCGTTCTGTTGCCACGTTCCGAGCAGTTCCTTGTGTGTAAGGCAGATATGTCCCTGATCCCGACCTTTCACCACCGCAAAAATATCGTCGCCTACCGAAAATCTGTTTGCAGGATGAACTATTCTTGATACCGAGATAGCGTCAATCGGTATCATTGACGCAATGCCGCAGCCTATGTCCACAAAACAGCCGAACTGTTCAAGATGCGTTACCCTCGCCCCTATAATATCACCGGGAGTCAGCTTTGATACATATTCCTTGTCTGCCTCCTCCTGTGCCGCCTTCCTTGACAGGATTGCCAACGGTTCGCTTCCGGTTTCGTCTATCTTCGTTATCTTGAAGCAGACAGGCTTTCCCACTCTTGATATAAGCGCTATATCCCGTGTCGCACCGCTTTCTATGCCTATTGCGCCCTCACTGCGAGGTATTATCCCCTTCATACAGCCAAGATCGACGTGCATATTATGCTCCGCATCGCACACCGTACACGAAGCCTCAAGTATTGCCCCCGACACCGCCGCCTGCATAAGCGTTTTGGATGATTGCAATGCCGCCGTGTTCTCTTTGTATGCAAGTCTTCTTCCCTCCGGTAAAAATTCCGTCATTTGAAATACCGTTCCTTCCTCGTTGTGTTTTCTTTTTTACAAGTGTATGTCAGATTTTCCTTGAATATGTTACCATATCTTTACATTTGATTTTTCACGGAATATTTAGCGGAATTCTTGTAATTATCGTTGATTTTGACAACGTTTTCTGTTACAATAGAATCTATACAGGCTTAGCGCCATTAACCCTTGGATTCTAAACGGAGGAATCATGTTTATTCACAGCGGAACATTAAAACGTGCAGGCATTCTTGCCGCAGTGGTTGCTGTAGGTACAGCCGCCGCAATAACCTATAACGCTTTTTTATCGTCGGATGACGGACTTCCCGAAGTATTAAGCCCGCTTCAGCCGATAATAAAGGACGAGGACGGCGGGGTAAAGCAGAAAACAGATATTGCCTTCTCCCCCGACGGCAGCTTTTTTGATAAAGACATATCGGTTGAGCTTAAAGCAAAAGACAAAACGGCAACAATCTACTATACCACAAACGGCGAGACCCCCACGAAAAAATCAAACAGATATACAAATCCCATAAAGGTGCACAGCTCGGGAGAGGTCACTGCAAAGACGATAAAAGCCATTGCGGTAAGCGAGAACGGCACTTCCGAAGTATTCACAAAAAGCTATGTCACAGGTGAGGGCGTGTCGGATCGTTTTGAAAAAGGCACTTATATATTCGTGCTTTCGACCGACAGTGAAAACCTTTACGATTATGAAAAAGGCATCGCCGTAGCAGGAAAGATCCGTGACGAGTGGATAGCAAACGAGTATGACGGAAAAAGCGAAATCACGCCCAACGAACCTGCAAACTGGAATCAGGAAGGTATGGCAGGCGAAAGGCCTATGTATGTCGAGGCTTTTTCAAGCAGCGGAGAGCTTCTTGTTTCACAGCAGGCAGGCGCAAGAGTTGCAGGTGCATATTCTGCCGCAGTTGACCAGAAATCGTGGAAGCTAATCGCAAGAACGATGTACACCGGCGATAAAGGAAAATTCAGCTACCCGTTCTTCAGTGACGCTACAGATGAAAACGGTGCGATTCTCACAAAGATTGACCGCATAGTTTTGCGTAACGGTGCAAACGACCGTGAATTTGCAGGTGTGCGTGACGAGCTTTCAATGTCGCTTGCGAAGCAGTCGGGCTACCTTGATGCACAATCGACCGCCCCTGCGGCAGTATTCCTTAACGGAAAGTATTACGGCTTTGCGTGGCTCCATCAGAATTTCAGCCGTGCATATCTCGAAGAACGCTACGGCGGCACGAAGGACAACTATCAGGTGGTCGGAAAAGCCGAGGGCGAGATAGTCGATGAAAACGCAGAAGGTGCGGCAGACGATTATAACAAGGTTCTTGAGCTTGCTGAGAGCGGACTTACCGACGACAAGAAATTCGAGCAGTTCTGCTCTATGGTTGACATAGACAACTATATGCACTACCTCGCAATGCAGTTATTTATCGACAACCGTGACTGGCCCGGAAACAACTATAAAGTGTGGCGGTATGTTGCGTCAGACGGCGAAGAGGTCACAAGCAAGTACCAGGACGGCAAGTGGAGATATTTCTTCTACGATGCAGAATTTGCCTGGGGACTTTATTCGGACGGATACGCAAACAAGACGTTGACCAAGATTTTAAACGGCACACACCCCGCAGGCGGCTCAGTGCTTATTTCTGCACTTATGGAACGTGCGGATATGCGTGAAAAGCTGGCGAACAACCTCTGCGACCTTATAGGCGGCGCATTCAGCTCTGAAAATATTCTGGCAACGCTTGAGCAGAAGCTCGCAGACAGCGATAAGGAACAGCTTTATGCTCTGAACAAGGGTATCACGTCAACGTGGGCAAACGAGGGTACGTTTGAAAACAGCAGAAACGAGATAAGAGAATTCGCCGACAAGCGTGCAAATATCATTCTCAGCGACATCTGCAAGAATTTCGGAATTGACAAGGACGATACATACAAGGTAAAGCTGAACGGTGCAAAGGGTCTTAAGCTCACTATGAACATTCAGACCGTCAAGGACTCAAATACGGTAACATCCGAATATTTCACGCCCTACAAGGTAAAGCTGACAGCCGAGGATATGTCGGGCTACACCTTCACAAGCTGGGAGATAAACGGCAAGACCTATACCGACCGTGAGATAACGATAGACAGCTCAATGGCTAAAAAGGGAAAGATAACAATAAACGCACGCAGTGAAAAAACATCGTCTACAGGCGAACTGCTGTATATAAGCGAAGTGTACACGGGCGGAGACGCCGACTGGATAGAGCTTTACAACCCCAATGACAACGACGTATCAACAAAAGGTCTTTATCTTACAGATAAGGATGATATGCTTAACCGCTACAAGATACCCACTGTCAACATAAAGCCTCATTCAACGCTTACGATAGTTTGCAAGAACAACAAGTCTGAAAATACGCTGATGAAAATGCAGACGAATTTCAGCCTAAAAACAGGCGAAACGCTGATACTCAGCAACGAAAGCGGAGAAATTCTCGGCAAGGTCGCAATAATCGACTGCAGTAAGGATGAATCGCTTGTAAGACAGCGTGACGGAAGCTACGCAAAGGGTACGCCGACCTTTGAAAAGAACAGCCAATAACATAAAAGCCGTGCATCAAGGCGATGCACGGCTGTTTTTCTTTCCCTTTCGCAACAGCCTTACTAAATACTCCCTTCGCCTTTGAAAGAATCAAATGCAGGCATAGCAAAAAACAAGCACGGCTGTACACCGTGCTTAAAACAAAAAGGACCGTGAAAACCACGATCCTCTTTTTTCATTACTTGTCAAGATTGTACTTCTTCTTGAACTTGTCAACACGTCCGCCTGTGTCAACCAACTTCTGCTTTCCTGTAAAGAAAGGGTGGCACTTCGAGCAGATTTCAACCTTTATATCCTGCTTGGTTGATCTTGTTTCGATAACCTCGCCGCAAGCACACTTGATAGTGGTGGGCTGGTAGTTAGGGTGGATACCTTCTTTCATGCTGTCACCTCCTGACCTTTAGAATTAATCTAAATTACAGCTTTCGCTATGATTTCAGAATACTGCGCTTTCACGCTTAGGTTACTATTATAGCATATACAAAACTGTTTTGCAATAGTTTTTTCAAATTTCCCGAAAAATTTATATCACAGACAGTTTCAGCCTACAATCTTTGTGAAATCTGCCGAGAGTTTAACCTGCTTTTCAGCCGCATCTTCAACGCTTGTGCCTACTGTTGTGTAGTAGAGCTTGATTTTAGGCTCAGTACCGGAGGGTCTTATTACTACGCTTGCGTTATCCTCAAGGTAGAATGTGATAACGTTTGACTTAGGAAGTGTGAGTTCTTCTGTCTTGCCGCTTTCGTAGTCTGTCTTTACGCTGAGCTTGTAGTCAGCCTTGCCGATAACCTTAAGACCTGCAACAGCGTCAAGCTTTTCGTTTCTGAGAGTATCCATGATAGCGTTCATCTTCTTCATACCTGTTTCGCCCTCGAAAGTGAATGTATCAAGCTTGTTGCAGTAGAAGCCGTAGTCGCTGTACATCTTTGCTCTTGCCTGTACAAGAGAAATACCCTGTGAACGATAGAATGCCGCCATCTCGCAGATAAGCATAGATGCTACAACAGCGTCCTTATCTCTTACATAAGAGCCTGCAAGGTAGCCGTAGCTTTCCTCAAAGCCGAAGATATATCTGCTTTCCTCGCCCTTTGCCTCTAAGAAGCCGATCTGCTCACCGATGAACTTGAAGCCTGTGAGAACTTCTCTGAGCTCTACGCCGTACTTAGCGGCGATAGCCTTTACAAGATCGGTAGTAACTATTGTCTTTACTGCAACGGGGTTTGCGGGCATTGTACCTGCGGCGATACGCTCCTTGCAGATATATTCGAGCAGCATTGCGCCTACCTCGTTACCTGTGAACAGAACGTAGTTGTCACCGTCGGGAACTGCGATACCTACACGGTCGCTGTCGGGGTCGGTAGCAAGCAGTAAGTCGGGCTTTTCTGTCTTGCAAAGCTCAAGGCCTAAGTGCAGAGCTTCCTTTATCTCGGGGTTGGGATATGGGCAGGTAGTGAAGTTGCCGTCGGGCATTTCCTGTTCCTTTACAACTACAACGTTGTTTATACCGATTTCCTTTAAGATACGGCGGACGGGCTTGTTGCCTGCACCGTTAAGAGGAGTATAAACAACCTTCAGTCCGCTCTTTGCACAAAGCTCGGGGTGGATGGACTGCTTTTTAACGTTTGCGATATATTCGTCAATAACATCCTGACCGATGTACTTTATTTTTCCTTCGTTTACAAACTGCTCAAAGTCGCCGCTCTTTACGTCTGCGAAGATATTGAGCTTCTCAATCTCACCGAGAATCTTTTCAGCGGCTTCAAGAGTAACCTGACAGCCGTCGCTTCCGTAAACCTTATAACCGTTATACTTTGCAGGGTTGTGGCTTGCGGTAACAATGATACCTGCGTCACAGCCGAGCGCTCTTACAGCCCAAGAAAGCATAGGTGTGGGCATAAGCTCTGTGTAGATGTTTGCTGTAATGCCGTTTGCGGCAAATATCGAAGCGGCGTGCTTTGCAAATACGTCAGACTTTATTCTGCTGTCGTATGCAACAGCAACCTTAAGATCGCTCTTGCCTGTGTTCTTGAGGTAGTTTGCAAGACCCTGAGTAGCCTTGCCTACGGTATAAACGTTCATTCTGTTTGTACCTGCGCCGATAACGCCTCTCAGACCGCCTGTGCCGAATTCAAGATCACGGTAGAAACGATCATTTATTTCTTCGTCCTTGCCCTTTACATTCTCAAGCTCTGTCTTTAAATCGGGATCCTTGACCGCTTTTTCAAGCCATTCGTTATAAAGCTCTGTAGTGTTTGCCATAATAGTCTGTCCTTTCTGTATAAAACGGTAGCACAGTTTGCTGTATTTAAAAATTAGGTAAATATAGCTGTGGCTAACCTAAAATTCCATTCAACAAACAGTATAACATTTTTCCGCCGTAAATGCAAATAAAATCGTAAAAATATTATTAAATTTTTTGAAATCAAAAATTCCCGTTTTTGTTGAAAATATACCTAAAACGTTGTATAATCATTACATAGCAATCACTTAAAATGATATGAAACGGGTGTAAATATGTATTCTCAGGTAAACGGTATGGGGCTTTTCGGTATGAATGCCTTTAAAGTCACCGCGGAAATAATGTCCTCAAGAGGTCAGCCGTCCTTCGATATAGTAGGACTGGGCGACCTTGCGGTGCAGGAAAGCAAAATGCGTATCAAGGGTGCGTTATCGGGTATCGGAATCTCCGTCAGCGGTCAGCGCCTCACGGTAAATCTTGCTCCTGCGGATGTACGCAAATGCGGCTCGCTGTACGACTTCACGATAATCGCCGCCATTCTTGCGGTAAACAATATAATAACCGATGATTTGTCGGGCTGTGCCTTTATCGGAGAGGTTTCGCTCGGAGGCTCGCTTGTTTTCACGGGCGGAATTATCAGCATGGCGATAGAGGCCAAGAAATGCGGTATAAAACGGCTGTTCCTCCCTGCCGAAAACGCCAAGGAAGCGTCCGTTGTTGAGGGTCTGTCCGTATACGGCATAAGCCATATTTCCGACCTTATAAACCATTTCGCTGGAAAGAAGCGTATATCGCCCGAGCCTCCCTACGTTCCGTCCGCAGAGATGTTTGAAACGGAGGACTTATCCGATGTAAAGGGTCAGGCACTTGCCCGTCACGCTCTGGAGGTAGCCGCCGCAGGCTTCCACAACGTACTTCTCATAGGCCCTCCCGGCACAGGAAAAAGCATGATAGCAAAGCGTATACCGTCTATCCTTCCTCCGATGACCTTTGACGAAAGCATTGAAACAACAGGAATACATTCAATAGCAGGTATGCTCGACCGTGAAAAGCCGATAGTCACGGTTCGCCCGTTCAGAAGCGTATCACATACCGCCTCGGCAGTAGGTCTTATCGGCGGCGGAAGTATACCACGCCCGGGAGAAATATCCCTTGCACATAACGGCGTTTTATTTGTTTGTGAAACGCTTTGCACCGCCAATTGAACACACATATTCCGCTGAAAAATGCCGTATTTCTGGGCTTTTTCGGCTTTTATTTTCGGAATTTGAGGTTGGGAACACATACCCAATGGTGTGTTTTGGCTGGATTGTAGACCAACTATATGTAGTATGGGGTGAATATGAAGTTTCGATATGTAGCAAACGGTTCACGCAGATGTAGCACCATTTGGCAAAACTCCTAACCTTTTGACGAAACGCCATATTATTTGGCGTAACTACCATTTAGCAAAAGGAGAATGCCATGAAAAACAAGAAAAACAGAAGGCTGAAAGTGTACGGCCAGAGTAACGGATATAACTACCAGGATGTTCCTACCATTGTGCTGAAGGGCAAATGGCTGGAGGCTGCCGGATTTGATATTGGTTCTGACCTGCTGGTCGAATGCGAGGATGGAAAAATCACCATCAGAACCGTTGATAGAAATTGGAGCCTACTGGAATCAAACTAAGAGGAAATCGCATATTGAAAAAAATGTACTTTCGCACTATAATATATGTGTAGACGTGCAAAGTTTAGCACCTGTACGATCTGCATATCGTATGGGTGCTTTTTCTCTAACGGTTATTAAGCTGTGAGTAAATTTATGATGGAGGTTGGCGATATGACAGAGCATCAGTTTAATTCATTGATTGATAAAGTCTTAGAATACTTGGCTGCGGATTGCCAGCAACACCCTGAACGGTACAGGAAAAGCGGTGAAGATTTTGAACCTTGGGTAAAGGAAGCTGTAGATTATGCCATTGATGCGCTTTCTCTTGATGCGTCTGTTGACTACACACCTGGCGGACACGGTTTTCCTGATATTGTTATTGAGGGTAACGATGGGAATAAGTATGGTATTGAAGTTAAGAGTTCTTCCGGCACGGGTAATACATGGAAAATCAATGGTAATAGCGTACTTGGAAGCACCAGAGTTCCTGGCATCCTGAAAAATGTAATTGTATTTGGTAAAGTTCGTGGTGAAAATAGTATTTTCCGTGCCAAGGAATACGATAAATGCATTGCGAACGTTGTGGTTACCCACAGTCCCCGCTACTTGATAGATTTGGATGTGGAGGATGGAGAAAGTTTCTTTGATAAATCGAATATGAGTTATGCGGAAATTAGCCAATCTGATCAACCTATTAAGCTGATCACGGACTATTTTCTTAGTATAGGTCAAAAAGCCTGGTGGTTGGCAGATAGTACCCCGGCGGCAATTCAAATGTTTGGGAAACTTCCCAAGGTCGATCAGAATAAACTGATGGGTTATGCTTTCGCACACTTTGCAGAGATTTTCTCTAATAGTGGAACCAAATTCTACAGATATATGAGTTGGCTGGCTTCTGAAAATAGTATTATCGATCCAGCATTGAGAGACCGCTTTACTGCTGGAGGTAAAGCCGATGTCGAATTGTCGACCGTCATATATGAAAAACTTCCAAGAATTTTCAAAAACCTGCATGAGTACAGAAAGTATGTCTTGATGGAACTGGAAAATGCCGATTTGCAGGTGTTAGAAGATGATTGGGGTATTGTTCCCAGCACTGAATATCAAGGGCGTATTGAGCAGTGGTTGACATTGACCGCAGCAGTAATTCCAGATAAGGATTTGGAACACGTGAGAAAGCGTCAAATGCTGGAAGATATTCTGCTCGATGAAGATGAAGAATAATTGTTAATTTTTGCGCCTCCCGCTTGACTTTTTTCGCACAAACGAATAGAATGTTATGCAGGAGGCGTTGTTATGGATTCTTATATTACTGCCGCAGAGGCGGCTGCGAAATGGGATATTACAGCAAGACGAGTTCAACTCTATTGTGCCGAGGATAGAATTCCGGGCGCTGTCAAGCACAGCGGAATTTGGTTAATCCCATCTGATGCTATGAGACCAGATAGAATTAAGTCTGGTAAAAAATGTGAAGAAGTTAAAGGCGCACTAAATGTGTTGTCCTTGTTTTCAGGATGCGGTGGAATGGATTTGGGTTTTGAAGGTGGCTTTTCTGTTCTGAAAGCATCTGTAAATAGTAAAATCAATCCTCACTGGCGTGTAAGAACGGTTGATAAACAGTGGGTTAGGTTGCCCAAAACGAGATTTAAGACCGTGTTTGCCAATGACATTAAACCTGATGCAAGAGCCGCTTGGTGTCATTATTTTAGTAAGTTAGGAGTACCTGAGTCTGCATACTGTTTGGATAGCATCGTTGACTTGGTAAAACTCCACAAGGAAAACAAAATCAAAGTATTCCCCACAAATATTGATATTGTGACTGGCGGTTTCCCTTGCCAAGACTTTTCAGTCGCAGGAAAAAGAAAAGGCTTTAATTCAGATAAAAGCCATAATGGTAAGACTATTACAGACGAACCCTCTGTGGAAAGTCGTGGCCAGCTATATATGTGGATGCGTGAGGTAATCTCTATTGTTCAGCCTAAGATTTTCATAGCGGAAAATGTAAAAGGGTTGACGAATCTCGCTGATGCAAAAGAGATTATCGAGCATGACTTTTCAACGGTTTGCGATGGCGGTTACATCGTAATTCCTGCAAGGGTTCTTCTCGCAGCAGACTTCGGTGTTCCGCAGAGCCGAGAACGTGTGATTTTCTACGGCTTTAAGAAAAGCGCATTAACACAGCAGGCATTGGAATCGTTGTCAAGTGCTGTGATTCCTTCTGAGTACGACCCGTATCCTTGCGTTACACATGGAACAGGTGACGATCTGCTAAAATATGTTACCACTTTTGATTGCCTTTGTGACTTGCCAGAACCCGAAGATGCAAAAGACGCTTCTCAAAAGAAGTATTCAAAGGCTAAATACATGGGAAAGCATTGCCAAGGACAGAGCGAGATTAACCTCAGTGGTATCGGCCCGACAATTCGTTCTGAGCATCATGGTAATATTGAGTATAGACGCTTGAGCGAAGAACACGGTGGAACACATACAGATGAGTTGAAAGCCGGATTGAAGGAACGTCGCCTTACAATTAGGGAATGTGCGAGAATTCAGACGTTCCCGGATGATTATGAGTTTATTCTGCCAGCAGAAAGTGGCCGAAAGAGCGTTTCTGCTTCAGATGCATACAAACTCATTGGTAATGCGGTACCTCCGCTTCTCGGTTTCCATATTGCAATGCGCTTGCAAGATAACTGGGAATTGTATTTTACTTCAGAAAAATAATTATAAACAAGGTGGAGTGCCTCAGATTTTGAAGCACTCCACCTTATTTTTTTCTGCGTATTCGATAGTATTCCTGGTTCCGCCAGGTTCGCCATTATAAACAGCGATTACCCTGGCAGATCTATTCACCATCCACTCGTTGCGGATCTGAAAGCAAACGCGGCTGTAGCCTTTGCAAATATAGCGTACAAGGTCTGCTCTGTCGAGTATGTCCTTATAACGCTTCTGCCAGTCCGAAGCCCAGCGGTTCTCAAAGCCATCGTAAGGAACGGCGGCAATGAGGTGGAGATTGGGATTGTGCTGCCGAAGCTGAAGAACAATCTCACCAGCCCAAATATCCAAACCACGAGCCATGCCTGTTATGAAGGTCACGAACCCATCATCTATCGCCTGGAGGATTGCCGCCTCCAGGTCTCTTTTAATTTCAGCCTCCGACCGAGTCAGTTTCAATGGGCGATGCCCAGTAAAACAGCAACGATGTAGCCGGAGTTCGTTTTCGTTTGCCATAGCGTTAACCCAGGCGGGCTTGGGTCATGTCCCTTGCCTCGCTGATCGTGTCGCAGGTGAGGAGCGTATCAAGCATAGCCCACACACGACCGTTCCTAAAAATCTTACCAGTTTTGACGGTCTTTCCAGGGACGATTGCCGGTCCCAGCTTATAAACATAGCAGTCTGTATCCCAGACTTCATCCGGCATCTCTGGAATTTCATCGTGCATATTACGGGTCACAGTGTATCCCTCGATATGGTGGATAGACTGGAGCTGCCCATAGTAGCGGAAAGCGATGTAGTTCGGTGGCTCTTTCGGCCATCCGTTGCCGCCGACCGGGCAGAAGTATTTGTTATGGGTTTTGACGATGTCTATCCAGGTGATACTACAGCGGTCTGGACACTGGGTACCAAGTGCAACGACATAGACCATATTTGAATCAAGTTTCTGCATAGTCATTAGTCCTCTCAGATATTCGCAGAACTCTCGGAGGAGATGCTTCTGCTCGTGGTTAGAAGGTGCGTGGGATGCCTGGGCCATCTGGTACACTTCCTGGTAGGAAAGATGCGACACAGGGATACCGTTTACCTCCTGGAACGGGAGATGGGTCTTTGCATAAGCCTGTGTGCATTCCGACAAGGAAACAATGTGCTTGTGGTTGTAGTTGGCTTTGGCGAAATCTTCACGAATTGAGTATTTCGTCAGCTGGTCAGCACCGGGGAGCAACCAGCCACGCTTGGCTTCAAAAATGATGTGGAAGTTTTTATGGTCGGTTACTTCGATATCAGTGATACCAGTGGCAGCATCGTACCGCTGGTTCGTAATCGTTGTATCCTCGACTGCTGGGGTAAAGCCGGAAACGGAGGACACGACTGCCTTGAGGAATTCCGGGCATTTTGCTAAGGCCCAGGACATACTCAAAGTGATGTCGTTTTCCTTGTCCCCCAACAGCTGGAAGATGCTATGTATTTCCCGACCGTAGGATTCTAAAGTTGCCACGGTTACCTCCTTCCTGCGGATAAAAGGTCAATCATCCGCTGTAGAATAGGCTGTACCTGTCCGGCTCTGTAACGCTCTCCAAAGGAGCCATTACTGAAATGATCCTCCCGGAGCAACATGGTCAGCAATGCACAGCAAAGGTCATAGTCAGCTTCTGGCAACCGCTCCAGTTCCTTATCGCAGTGGATTGGCTCTGTTGTCATGTAATCGTAATAGTGGTTTTTGAGATCGCCGATGCGCTCTAAAGCCTCATAGTATTGATCGACATGGACAAGCCCTTTTTTCTGTAGGTCTTGGAGAACCCACAGCTTTTCACGATTTCCCATAGTAGCTGTGGCGTTGCTCTGCTCCAGCTGCCGTGCTTCTTTCATCCAGAATTTGAATTCCCAACGGAGAGGATAGTAGCCACGGATTCTGGAACGGAGAGCCGACTGGTACGCCATGTATTGTCTGTTGTAATCATCCCATCTGCTCCAAGCTGTGGTCGGCTGTGGGATGCCAAGTTCCTTTTTTGCTATGCTGAATACATAGTTATCAATGGGAACATGGAGATATTGGAACAAGCCGTCAAAGGTGTATTCGCCGCTGACATACAGATATTTCATAGTCATATTAAGCCATTTCTGTGCTTGCCCATAGTAAAATTCGATTCCGGCATCCCGGTAATATGTACGAATTTGACCGCAGATGCGGTGGTGCCAGGAATCGTAGCTGTTTTGATTATCCACCCCAATCTCTACAAGGGTGGGAATTTCCTTTTTGAAAAGTGCTGTTACCGATTGCCGCAGAAAGTCTCTCCGTTCCTGGGGCATATTCTTAAATCGGATAGTGCGGTTCAAATCTCGGTAGGCACGGTCGCTGGCGGCAGCCATCGGGTCCGTGATTGCTCCAAAGTAGATGACTTTGAAGAAGTCCAGGACATCCTTGTCCACACTTACATATTCTATTCGTTCCAAGTCTATCCCTCCTTATGCAACCCGGCGTTCAACGAACCAACGGCCGAGATTATTGCCAGTGAGAGAGCAGCTCCGTTCAAAGAACAGATAGCTTTGCTTTCCTCTGACCCATATTGTGTAACGGTCACCCTGGCCCCCAGCCTTCATGGCGGCTGCCTGCCGGATATCGGTGACACGGTCGATTTCAAAAACTTGACCATCTTCCCAAGTGAGGTTGATGGGTATTAAAAACCCATCGCTGTTGAACTTGGCGGTCACATCCACATAAACCTTAATATTCATCGGTGACCTCCGTTTCCACATTCTTTAGAAAGTTGGCATTCGCTATCAAAGGCGGATCTATCAATTTGTATCCGTTCCGCTTCATCAGACGGAATTTGAAGTCCAGCAGTTCCGGCGGGACACGGAGTAAGGACGCAGCCCCAAAGAAGGAGATGTCCTCGTTCAGCTTTTCCAGGACGTCATTATCGTCCATAAGAAACTCGGCTGCAAATATATTAGCTTCATATTCCATGAAGGAGGTGCTGTCAAATAACTCAAAGTCGTGGAAGGCATTCACGCCCACAGCTTTGGCGTGGAGAACAGCGTGACCCAGTTCGTGTGTGACGATAATCCGTTGTATCGCCTCCGGGAGATCACTGTTAACGGTGATTGAGCGTTTACGGCTCTGTGCCAGGAAGAAACCTTTGCAGGCTCCTGGGTATGTACCCATCGGCGCGTACAGAAGTATGATACCCATCGCATCACACAGCTTGAATGGGTCTGTCTCATGGAATTTACGCTTGAGCCGTTCTACTTCACGGCATATATAATCCACGGTCATTCAGATCCCTCTTTTCTGTATCACTTCAATTGTAAATTATAATGCGTACCAAAAAACGGACTTATTTCTTTTTGCGTCCGAAGGTCTTTCTGGCTTCCTCTTTGCATTCCAGGTAAGCCTTGGTAACGGCAGTGAAAAATGCGTCCTTGGCTTCCTCGCTCAGTTCGCCACCTGCGAAGAGGGCAGCGTTGCGCTCAAGCAGTTCATCTACTTCACTGGCAGCTCTGTCGCCGAACTGACCCCTGACAGCCTCGATGTGTTCGATTTTCTCAATGCCCTGTTTCGGGTCAGTCACTTCATCATTTGCCAGATAGTCATAGGAAACATTCAGTGCTACCGCCAGCTTTCTCATAGTAGAAGAACGGGCGATTGCCCCAGAAGATTCGTAGGATGCGATGGTACGCTTGGAAACGCCCACCTTGTCAGCAAGCTGCTGTTGGGTCAAATTGCAGAGTTCTCGTGAGACTTTGATTTTATCGGAAAACGTCATGGTAGCCCTTCCTTTCAGAAAATTTTCGTTTGTAACTTCATCAACTTCATCAAACCCATTGACGAAACTTCACCGCAGTGCTATTATACGGGTGAAGTTCGGTGAAGTTATGGGAAAATTATATTCGCAAAACTTCACTTTGTCAATAGGTTTAGATGAAGTTTTCAAAGGAAGGTGATGAAGTTGGGTGAAAGAACGATACTGCACAGCGATATGAACTGCTTTTATGCCTCGGTTGAGATGATGCTCGACCCCAGCCTAAGAGGGAAACCAGTAGCAGTCTGTGGTAGCACAGAGAACCGACATGGTATTGTGCTGGCAAAATCGGAACTGGCAAAAAAGGCTGGTGTCAAGACTGGCATGGTGAACTGGGAAGCACGCCAGCTTTGTCCGGGACTGATTATGGTAAAACCCCAGTATGACCAGTACCTTAAGTATTCCGAACTGGCCCGTAACATCTACCAGAGATACACAGACCAGGTTGAACCCTATGGCATGGATGAGTGTTGGCTCGATGTCACAGGGAGCCGTGGTGTGTGCGGTGACGGCATGAAGATTGCCGAGAGCATCCGGCAGGAGACCAAAGAGGAACTGGGACTAACGGTGTCCATCGGCGTTTCCTATAATAAGATTTTCGCCAAGTTGGGCAGCGATATGAAAAAGCCGGATGCGGTGACCGAGATATCAAAGGACACCTTTCAGGAAAAGGTTTGGCCTTTGCCCGCCTCCGACCTTCTGTTTGTGGGCAGGGCGACCACGGCGAAGTTCAGCAACTACGGTATTAAGACCATCGGCGACATTGCCGCCACAGACCCAGCCTTTCTGAAAAGACTCCTGGGCGTGAATGGGCTTCAGCTTTGGAAATACGCTGCTGGCAAGGATGATACGCCTGTCATGCATAAGGACTTCGTATCGCCGATTAAGTCTGTGGGGCATGGAATCACCTGCGTAGCAGACCTTCTGGATGATGAAGATGTCTGGAAGGTGATGCTGGAACTCTCCCAGGATATCGGACATCGGCTGCGCCTACATAAGCTGAAAGCGACTGGTGTTCAGATCAGCATCCGAAGCAACGACCTGGGTTATCGTCAGTTCCAGGCACCCTTGAGCTTATCAACCCAAAGCCCGATGATAATTGCCAAAAAGGCTCATGCCATTTTCCAGGCGAACTATCGGTGGTCTACTCCAGTCCGAGCCGTGACGGTAAGAGCCATCAATCTTGTTCCACAGGGTGTGCCAGAGCAGATTGACCTCTTTACAGATATGCGCCGAGTAGAAAAGGCGGAGAAACTGGATGACTGTATTGAGGATATCCGGCGGCGGTTTGGAAAGAGGGCTGTGTTCCAGGCTTGCCTTCTGGGTGATCTGAAGATGCCTATTGATAATCGGCATCTGGTGCAGATGCCTGGTGTGATGGGGCGTTAGCAATCAATATCTCAGAAATGTTAGCAAGCGATATTTCTGCCATCTATTGACTACGGGGTGCGATTTGCTATAATGTTATCAACAGATAGAGTTAAACAACGATTGTTTACAGTTGCTCGTTTGGAGCAGCCGATAGCGATTGATAACAGGAGGTACATAGCATGGACATCGGTCTGAATGTAGAATTTGACGGAAAGAAAAATATCGTAATGAATGACGAGGTCATCAAGGAATATCCGATTGGCGGTATGATCTGCGAATACGCAAGACTTCGCCCCACGGAGATTAAACCTCTCATTCTGGAGAATCCGTACTTCCAGGATACAGACCTGAAAGAGAACGGCGGTCATGCGCTTATGAGCCTCTATGAAGCCTGCCTTGCGAAGTTTGGTATGATTACCGCTGTTATGATACTCACGGACTTCTCCAACTTCATGGCCGACTTCAACCGTGCCAATGAAGAGGAACTGAAAGGTCTGATTGACCCGCTGAATAAGGATAAGGACGATAACCAGATTAAGTCTTTCATACTGGAAGAGTCCGGCTATGATGAATTTGGCACCAGCACCATCGGTCAGTCTATGCTGAGTGCATATGCGATATATGCCGACTGCTATGTGGCGTTTAGGCACTCCTTCAATATGCTGGCCTCCGGCGAGGAATACGAAGAAGACCAGGTAATGGCGTTCTGGGGACTGTATGCCTCTAACATGGATTTCCAGCACATCGATTTTCACATCATGTTTTTTGAGGATGCGTTCCACTCCATCTACACTATCAAATCCTCAATGTCGCTCATCCTGTTTGAAGCTGCCCACGCTCTGGATGTGCAGACCAAATTCGTGAAGTGTAAAAACTGTGGTAATTACTTTGTGCCTGTGGGCAGATCCGATTCGGTGTATTGCGGATATCCGTCTCCCCAGGATGAAACCAAGGAGTGCCGAGAAGTCGGAGCCAATGCGACCAGAGCCAAGAAGATGAAGAACGATGTTCTGACCCAGGAATACCGTAGGCTGTATATGCGGTTGAAGATGGGCATCAAACGCCATCCAGACGATGAGGCTTTGAAGGCGCGTCTCTCGGAATTGACCGAGGGTATGAAGGAACGGAAAAAGCAGAAAGAGGACGGAACGCTTTCTGTAGACAGCATACTGGAATGGCTCACTTCCTTTGATAATTCTCTGAACGGAGATTAAATGCAGCTGGGCGTTCAAAACAATTTCGCATAATGGGGTTGACACCTTTACGAAACTTGGCTATAATAGTGTAAGCAAGTTAGCGAACAAGCAAACTTGATAACACCGCCAATTAGATTGTCCTGTATAATGTGGAGGTACCCGCCAGACACGATTGAGTTCGGTTGGTTAGGGATGTATGGTAATCGTGGACAAATTTAAAGTAAAGGTGACGAAAATGAACGCATACGCTAATTTTGGAGAATTCATCAAGATCAAAAGAGAAGAAAAACAAATCACGTTAAGGAAGATGGCAGAACTATTGAAATGCTCTGCTCCGTTCCTCAGTGACGTGGAGAAGGATCGCCGGAATCCATTTGACATGGACAAGCTGGAGTTACTGGGTCAAATCCTGGAACTGGACAGCGATGACTATGCTTTGATGCTGGATCTGGCTGGTAAGAAGAGAAACTCTGTTGCTCCCGACTTGCCTGACTATATTATGCAGAGAGACTATGTCAGTGCGGCTCTGAGAACCGCCCGTGACCTCGATGCTGGTGAACAGGAGTGGCTGCGTTTCGTGGAAGAGTTAAAGAAGCGGAAGGGGTAAAAGGCAATATATGGTGAGACTCAACATTAACAGAAAACGGTCTGGGGTTCCTGTTCTCAGCCGGAAGCAGATTGATGATATCGGCGAGAGACTGGTGCAGGACTTCTGCCCGGATGCCATGATTCATCCCCAGGCTCTGGATGTGGATTTATTCGCCCAGGACTACTTGGGGATGGAGCAAGACTATCAGTATCTTTCCCACTGCGGGGTCTATCTCGGCATGACTGTTTTTAATGACACCAACAGAGTCGTGGTGTTCAATCCCGAAAAGCAGGAAGCCGAGTACATCAGCGCAAGGGCTAAGACCATCATTATCGACAACACCCTGCTGGAAGAGAAGCAGGAACATAGATACCGATTCACTATGGGTCACGAGGCTGCCGGACACGGTGTGCTTCATGAGGCGTATTTCGGCTATGATCGAAACCAGCTGACCCTGTTTGATACCGTCAACGAAGCGGCTATGATTCAGTGCCGGACGGACAGTTCCAAAATCGCCACGAAGGATAGTCGGTTCTGGAATGACCATGACTGGATGGAATGGCAGGCCAACGCCATGTCCTCTGCTTTCCTCATGCCCAAGAAGATGGTTCTGCTTGTGGCAAACGAGGCCAAGAAGAAGGCACAGCACAACAATCCTGGTATGGCGGCATATTTTATGGCCGAAGCTGTATCTGATATTTTCAATGTATCGAATGAAGCGGCATTATACCGCTTGAAGTCCTTGGGGCTTGTAGACTCTGGGGTTCAGCACCAGAGCGCCGTTTACGATTTTCTGGATTTACTCGCATGAGAGGAGGCGCCCATATGTCGATGGACTATGTGACAGAAATGTTGGATGGCGGATTATCGGCTATGAGCAGCCAGATGTTCCGTATGAGGCTGGATGCACAGCCGTTTGATATAGAGGAGTTACGTCATTGCATCATGATGGAACTGATTAGAGATGCATACTATGAGTCCGAGCCGAGAGCATCCCTCCGCTCCTATGTAGAGGATGGGCTGAAGGATTCTGATGATATACGAATGAGAAACCAGCGGGTGCTGAAATATGCCCAGCACTACCGCAAACTTCAATATGAGAATATGGTTCAGACGATGGGTGGCGGTCACCCCGACCTGCTCCCCGATGATATGTCGGGCATCGAAAACAAGCTGGCTGGGCATAAGCTGTCCCCCATGCAGTTCTTTGAACTGTCCACGATGGCAGACAACCCTGTGCTTAAGAATATAATCAGCAAGCGGATCTGCAGCGTGAAAAAGGTTTCAAATGCTGAGTTCATAGAACTGATGAACCAGTACGACCGTCTCACCCAGTCCCTGGTGGACAGGCTTGAGGACGATAGGGTATTTGCCACCATCGCTCTGTATATTCTCGAATGGAAGTACAATGTTGAGTTATTTTATGCCTGCGCCGTAGAAGCAGAAAAACATAAGCGCAAGGATATTAAGGTTGAGGATGTCGCCCTTCTCTGTGCAGACTGCAATCTGCCGAGAGCCTATGATATGACCAAGACACTCCATACACACAGCCGTTTCATAAAGAAGCGGATGGATCTGGTACCTCTGCTCTACGATGGCACTGACCTTGAGGAACTTGCCCTCAAATTTATGTGCTACCATAATCTGCGTTATGAAGTCAAATATACACTCACCGTCAATGAGGTGCCGTTCATTATGCTGTTCAAGAAGCTGACTACTCCTGCGGACTGGGCGGAGTATCTGCGGCAGAATTATAATATCACGACTATTTACACCAAAAAGGAATGGACCCCTGCACGGATTCGGTATGTGCGTAAGCTGTACGATGTGATGTTGCAGAGCCAGCCCACCCCAAAACTATAAAATTCCCGATTTCCGTTCTTAAACGGAATGGCAAAATGCTGATACCATATAATCAGCGAAAGGCAACCGGGATACCCCAAGACAAAGCAATGCGGGTTGCACCACGCACCCGCATATTTTTATCAATACGGTGTAAGCCATTTAGCTAACACATTAACAATAAAGGAGGCGGTTCAGATGCCGTATAGCTTCAACAGACACCTCATCTGCCCTTGGTGTAAAAAGGGCGAAGTCCTCGCCGATGGAAAGGCGAAGGTCACCGTATCCGTCATGTGTCCGAAGTGCAAGCGCTTTTTCCAGGGCGACTTGGACACGCTGAAAACAGAAAAGGCCGTAGCCCAGCGTAGGAGCGGGCGGGCATCATAAGCATTACTGACTGACCGCCGGGGCAAGAGCCACCACTAAGGCCGGAGTAAGGCTGTATCCGTACAGCTATACTCCGGCCTTATTTTTTTCTCCAAAACTTTTTCGCAAAACTTTTTTTAAGCGGTAATTAGGCTTCCGCTTTAACTTTTACCATTAAGCCACAGCAAACGAAAGGAGGTGAGCAAGCGATGATGACAGCGATTGAACGGCGTGATGCCATTCTGGACAGGCTTTGTGTCCGTAGACACGACCAGGTCAAAAACCTGGCAGAAGAGTTCGGTGTGTCTGAAAAGACCATCCGTACCGACATCGAAGTCCTCGCTTGCTCATATCCGATTGAGACTGTCCGTGGCCGACACGGCGGAGGCATCTATGTTGCGGACTGGTACCACCGTGGCAGAAAGACCCTTTCGCCGGAGCAGGCGGCGTTGCTTAAGAAGCTGGCACCCAGCTTGGAGGGGCATGACCTGGAAGTCATGAACAGCATCATCAATCAGTTTGCTTCCTATTAACCACGGGACACACCCCCGAATGACATGAAAGGCAAAGGTGAATTTTTATGAAACGAGTATTTATCTGTTCTCCGTATCGTGGCGATGTGGAGAGAAACCTCAAGGCAGCAAGGAAACACGCCCGTATGGCGGCAATCATCGGTTTTTGCCCGATGGCCCCTCATCTGATGTTTCCGCAGTTTCTGAACGACAACGACCCTGAACAGCGCATCCTGGGCATCACCCTCGGTGTGGAGCAGATGAAGGTCTGCGATGAAATCTGGATCTTCGGCGGTCGCATCAGCAACGGCATGGCCTTTGAGTTGGAGCAGGCAAAGGAACTGGGCATCCCGGCTCGTCTGTATGACGATGACGGCAACCGCATCAGTCCCGCAACCATGATGATTGATGACCGTGTCAACGAGGAATACCGCAAGGCGATCCACGGTCTGAAGTTTGTCTAAGGAAAGGATGAAGCACATGAATGAAGTTTATTTAACCATCGCAGATGGATTTGAAAAGCTGGCTGCTGGCTACCGTGCCTTGGCTGGCAACACCTCTGCTCCGGCTGTGAGCGAACCTGCCCCTGTGGCAGAGACTCCTGCAGAGACCACAGAGGTCACTATCGAAGAGGTTCGTGCGGTTCTCGCAGCAAAGTCCGAGGCCGGCAAGCGTAAGGAAGTCAAAGAACTCCTCTTCAAATATGATTCCGGCAAGCTGTCTGGGGTCAAGAAATCTGACTACGCAGCCCTCCTGGCTGATGCGGAGGCTCTCTAATGGGCGCCCACGCAAGGAACTCTCCTTCGGCTTTGCACCGTACTTTGAACTGTCCGCCCTCTTTGGTGCTTGGGGAGCAGTTCCAGGATGAGGAGAGTCAGTACGCCGCAGAAGGGTCTGCCGGACACGCTCTGGCAGAACACCTTATCAAAAAGCACCTGAAACAGCGTACCAAACGCCCGGTATCCGACTACTACTCGGATGACCTTATGGAAGCCGTGGAAGATTATGTGGCTTTCGTCATCGAGAAGATCGAGGAAGCCAAGCGCGAGTGTAACTCGCCCCTGTTCTCTGTGGAGCAGCGTGTGGATATTTCCGAATACTCTCCTGACTGCTTCGGCACGGCAGATATGGTCATCGTCACCGATAAGGTGGCCCATGTGATCGATCTGAAGCTGGGGCGCGGCGTGGAAGTTTCTGCCGAAGAGAATCCGCAGCTCATGGCCTACGGTCTGGGCGTACTGGAAATGGCAGAGATGCTCTACGACATTGAAACGGTGCGACTGACCATTTTCCAGCCCCGTATCAATAACTTCTCCACCTGGGATATCACACCCGATGCCCTTAAGACCTGGGGTGAGGAGATTCTTAAGCCCCGCTCCGCTATGGCACTTGCCGGGGCAGGAGAGTTCCAGGCTGGAAGCTGGTGTCGTTTCTGCAAGGCCCGTAACCAGTGCCGAGCCAGAGCCGAGGAGTTCCTTCGTCTGGCAAAGATGGAGTTCCGTCAGCCCGCTCTGCTCTCGGATGATGAGGTGGCAGAAATCATCAAGATTTCGGATGAACTCGCCAAGTGGGCATCCGATGTGTACGCCTACGCCCAAGACCAGGCTATCATCCACGGCAAACAGTGGAAGGGCTACAAACTGGTGGAAGGCAGAAGCAACCGTAAGTATTCCAGTGATGATGAGGTGGCCGAGGCTGCCAAGGCTGCTGGATACACAGACATCTACAAGCAGACCCTCATTGGCGTGACCGAAATGGAACGCCTCATGGGCAAGAAGGAATTTGCCCGTATCCTCGGCAAGCTGGTGTATAAGCCTGCAGGCAAAATCACCCTCGTGCCGGACACAGACAAGCGTGAAGCTATCAACACATCAACCGCTGCGGCGGATTTTCAGGAGGAATAATCATGAACAACAATACTACCAAAGTTATCGTACCTTGCCGTTTTTCTTATCTGCACTGCTGGGAGCCTGACTCCGTGAATGGCGGCGATCCTAAGTACAGCGTGTCCGCCATCATCGATAAGAAGGACACCAAGACCATCAATGCCATCAAGGCTGCCATCGAGCAGGCCAAGAAGGACTCCGTTTCCAAGTGGGGCGGTAAGGTTCCTGCCAATTTGAAGCTGCCCCTCAGAGACGGCGACATCGACCGTCCCGACGATGAAGCCTATGCTGGCTGCTACTTCTTCAACGCCAACAGCCGTCAGGCTCCCCAGGTCGTGGATGCCAAGGTTCAGCCTATTCTTGACCAGAACGAGGTATACTCCGGCTGCTACGGTAAGATCAGCGTGACCTTCTACGGCTATAACAGCAATGGCAATCGTGGCATCGCCGCTGGTCTGGGCAACATCCAGAAACTGAAAGATGGCGAGAGCCTGGGCGGTCGCTCCAACGCTGCGGACGACTTCCAGACTGAGGAAGATGAGGACTTCCTCAACTAAGTACCACTGTGGTGGGTGGCGGGAAACCGCCATCCGCCCTTACATATAACGCTATGCGAAAGGAGTGATTGCATGGCCCTGTTGGCTATTGATATTGAAACATATTCTGATGTGGATCTGACCAAGTCCGGCGTGTATGCCTATTGCGACAGTCCGCAGTTTGAAATATTGCTGTTTGCCTACGCCTTTGATGATGAGCCGACTGAAATCATCGACCTTGCCTGTGGGGAGCAGCTTCCCAAGAGGGTGCTGGATGCGCTGGAGGATACCGCTGTGATTAAGACAGCGTTCAATGCCGCATTTGAGCGCACGTGTATTTCCAAGCACTTGGGTAAGAAGCTGTCTCCGGCATCTTGGCAGTGTACGGCGGTGCAGTCGGCAATGCTGGCTTTGCCCCTCTCCCTGGACGGCGTTGGTGAGGTGCTGGACATCCAGAGAAAGAAGCTGAAGGAAGGTGCAGACCTTGTCCGCTTCTTCTCCATGCCGTGTAAGGCGACTAAGGCCAACGGCGGCAGAACCAGAAACCTCCCGTCTCACGAGCCGGAAAAGTGGGAGAGGTTCAAAGCCTATTGTATCCGAGATGTGGATGCGGAGCGTGAGATCCGCCACAAGCTGCGGAACTACCCGATTTCCGAAAGTGAGATGCGGCTCTACCAGATGGACCAGGAGATCAACGACCGTGGCATTCTGGTCGACCGTGAACTGGTGGCAAACGCAGTCCTCTGCGATACCGAGTACAAGGAAGCCGTCACCGCCAAAGCCTACGAACTGACTGGGCTGGATAACCCCAACTCCCCGGCTCAAATCAAAGGGTGGCTTACTGATCGTGGTGTGGAGGTGGACAGCCTCGATAAAAAGGCTGTCAAATCTATGATTTCCGATGCGGACGGCGAGGTGCTGGAAGTCCTCCAGCTTCGTCTGCTCATGGCAAAAACCTCTGTAAAGAAGTATGAAGCCATAGAGCGTTCCGTGTGCAGTGATGGCAGATGCCACGGTCTGCTCCAGTTTTATGGTGCGAACAGAACGGGGCGTTGGGCTGGGAGGTTGGTGCAGGTGCAGAACCTCCCACAGAACCACATCGTGGATCTGGAACTGGCTCGTAATCTGGTAAAAAATCGGCAATTCGACCTCATTGATTTGCTATATGATTCCACCCCAGGGGTGCTGTCCGAACTCATCCGTACCGCTTTTGTCCCAAGACCAGGAACACGCTTCATCGTGGCGGACTTTGCTGCTATCGAAGCCAGAGTGCTGGCATGGTTCTCTGGAGAGCAATGGCGACTGACCACCTTTGAAGAAGGCGGCGACATCTACTGTGCATCGGCATCGCAGATGTTTGGCGTACCTGTGGTGAAGCACGGTGAGAATGGCCACCTCCGGCAGAAAGGCAAGATTGCCGAACTGGCTCTGGGCTATGGCGGCTCGGTAGGTGCATTGACGTCGATGGGTGCGTTGGACATGGGAATGCAAGAAGAGGAACTCCAGCCGCTGGTCAATCAGTGGAGAGCCTCCAATCCACATATCACAAAGTTCTGGTGGGATGTGGATGCGGCAGCAGTAAAGGCAGTGAAGGAACGCACCAGCGTGACCTATAAGAACCTCTGCTTCTCTTACCGTTCCGGCATCCTGTTCGTGACCCTCCCGTCCGGCAGAAGCCTTTCCTACATTAAGCCTCGTATGACCCAGAACCGTTTCGGCCGTGAGAGCCTTTCCTACGAGGGCGTTGGTGAGAGCAAGAAATGGATGCGTATCGAAACCTACGGCCCGAAGCTGGTGGAGAACATCGTCCAGGCAACGGCGAGGGATCTGCTGGCTCTGGCGATGCTCCGGCTCCGGGATGCCGGATTCGATATCGTGATGCACATCCACGATGAAGCTGTTCTGGAAGTGCCGGAGGGTGTTTCCAGTGTAGAAGAAATCTGCCGAATCATGGCGGTGGCTCCAGCTTGGGCAGCTGGACTTCCGCTCCGTGCAGATGGATATGAATGCCCGTTTTACAAAAAGGACTAAGGAGGTTAACTGCATGGGAATCAGTTATTACAACGGGTCTGGCTACCCGGACCCTACGGCGCACTACGCAGTTCGCCATTTGGAGGAGGAAGAAAAGATGCTCCATATCGTGTACCCCACAGGTCACATGGATATCCGTATGGATAAGTTCTTCCCCGCTACTCTGGACAGGGCAAGGAAGCTGTTCCGTCTGATGGCACAGTATTCTTCCAGCGAGGATAAACATCGGCTGCTGGAGTTCCTCCGCCAGAAGGAGCAGAAACTTGGAAACCAGGAAGAATCATATAGCAGGCTGGCGATGGACAGCGAGAAGAAAAAGGACGTCAACAAATACACTTCCTTTGCCCGTAATGCGGCGAGTGAGAAGCACCGCACCAGAAGGAACATCGAACTGCTCTGCCAGATCTGCCGATTGGAGGTATCGAAATGAAGCTGAAACTCAGTATTGGTAATTCCCGTATGGACAAGAAATGGAATGCGGTGGAGATGGAACTTTCCGAGTTCCGTGACCGCATCTCCCAGACCAAGCGTACCGCAGAAACCGTGGAGCAGTACCGCAAGCTGGGTAAGGCGAAGCAGGATGACATCAAGGATGTGGGCGGCTTCGTTCTGGGTACCCTCAAAGGCGGTCGCCGTAAGAAGGATTGTGTGTTGACTCGCTCTGGTCTTTCTCTGGATATGGACTACGCCACCCCGGATATCATCGAACAGATCGAGATGTTCTTTTCCTTCCATTGTCTGTTCTACAGCACCCATAAACATACGCCGGAGAAGCCTCGCCTCCGCCTGATCATCCCTCTGTCCCGTGAGGTGACCCCCGATGAATACTGTGCGGTAGCCAGAAAAGTGGCGGACGAGATCGGCATTGAACTGTTTGACGATACGACCTATGAGCCGAGCCGTCTGATGTACTGGCCCTCTACTTCTTCTGACGGTGAGTTCGTATTCCGAGAAGTGGAAGGAGAGCCTCTGGACCCAGACGAGGTGCTGGCAAAATACACCGACTGGCATAATACCGCCGAATGGCCTGTGTCCAAGCGGCAGCAGAGCGTTGTCCAGCGTGACATTAAGAAACAGGCTGACCCTCTGGAGAAGCCTGGAACGGTGGGAGCGTTCTGCCGTACTTATTCGGTAGCCGATGCCATCGACACTTTTATCCCCGATGTGTATAAGCACAGTGCAATGCCGGGACGTTACGACTATATTCCGGCTGACTCCCAGGCTGGTGTTGTTCTCTATGAGGATAAGTTCGCCTATAGTCACCATGCCACGGACCCTGCCTGTGGCAAGCTGATGAACGCCTTTGATGTAGTCCGTATCCATAAGTTTGGCTCTTTGGATGCCCGTGCGGATGTGGACACCGACCCGGCAAAACTACCGTCCTTCAAAGCGATGCAGGAATTTGCTGTACAGGATGAGCGTGTAAAAATCCAGCTTGCCAAGGAGCGCGTGGGTCTTGCTCAGGCAGAGTTTGATGAGGAATTTGACGAAGAAAACTGGCAAACCATTCTGGAACTGGACAAGACAGGCAAGGTCAAGGACACCCTCAACAACATCGCCAACATCATCCGCTATGACCCGTACCTCAAGGCCATCGTCTATAACGAGTTCAAAAGCACCATCGATGTGGTGGGAGAGCTGCCGTGGAAGCAGGTCAAGCCAGGTTGGTCGGATGCAGACCTTGCCAACGCCAAGCTGTATTTTGAGAGGGTTTATGGAATCTGGTCGCCGACCAAATTCAAGGATGCCCTGCTGGCGGTGGTGTCCGGCGAAAGGCTGTATCACCCCATCAAGGAATACTTCGCCACCCTCCAGTGGGATGGCGTGGAGCGTGTGGACACTCTGCTCATTGACTATATGGGCGCAGATGATTCTCCCTATGTCCGAGCCGTTACCCGAAAGGCTTTGACCGCAGCGGTAGCCAGAATTTACGAGCCTGGTATCAAGTTCGATTCCATGCTGGTCATAAGCGGTCCCCAGGGAATGGGTAAGTCTACCTTCTTCGCCCTTCTGGGCAAGGAGTGGTTCTCCGACTCGCTTTCCATTGCAGATATGCGTGATAAGACCGCATCGGAAAAACTGCAGGGATACTGGATTCTGGAGATCGCCGAGATGAACGGCATCAAGAAGGTGGATGTGGAAACGGTCAAATCCTTCATAAGCCGCACGGACGATAAGTTCCGGCAGGCATACGGCACGGTGGTCGAGAGCCATCCACGCACCAATATCATCGTAGGCTCCAGTAACTCAGATTCTGGTTTTCTGCGAGACATCACGGGCAACCGCCGCTTCTGGCCTGTCAATGTATCCGGCGAGGGCAAACATCACCCATGGGAACTGGAGTCCGTTGACCAGATCTGGGCTGAAGCCATCGTCCGCTATCGTGAGGGCGAGGAACTCTACCTCAAAGGAAGTGTGGCTGCGGAAGCCTATATCCGTCAGCAGGAAGCTATGGAATCTGATGACCGTGAGGGCATTGTGGAGGAATATCTGGAACGTCTGCTTCCTGTCGATTGGACTGGGATGGATCTGTACCAGCGTAGAAGCTACCTTGGCGGTAGCGAGTTTGGCGGTTCTGCCGCCGTTGGCACTGTGCGCCGTGAGAAGGTGTGCATCATGGAAATCTGGTGCGAATGCTTCGGCAAGGAACGCCAGAACCTCAAGCGTACCGACTCCTATGAAATCGAAGGCATCTTAAAGAAGCTGGGGGGCTGGCAGAGAACCACTGAGACCAAAACGGGAAAGACACATTTTCCTATCTATGGTCCCCAGAAGACCTTCGTCCGGCACGGCGATTAACCCCTTCGGCATATGCCTATCCCTGCTGTGGAAAGGAAACGGCACAGAGATAGGCATAGCCGAAAACGGTAGTCCGGCACGGAGTTACCCAGCCTTTTGTGCCTATGTGCCTATCTTTTCTCTATTTAGTATGGGTAATGAAAAAATAAGGAAAAAGGCATACGCAACAAGCGTGTGCGCGCATAAGGTTTTTGGATGCTTCGGCACGGAATAAGGAACAGAAAGGAGATGGCCTAATGCGTGAAAGTGTAGTCGAGAGGAAGTTAACCACGGAAGTAAAAAAGCGTGGTGGGCTGGCAGTCAAATTCGTGTCCCCCGGATTAGATGGGGTGCCTGACCGTTTGGTTTTGTTCCCCGGTGGCAGGCTGGCATTTGTGGAACTGAAAGCCCCTGGGAAAAAGATGCGACCGCTACAGGTCAAACGGGCAAAACAGCTGACCGCATTGGGCTTTCGGGTCTACTGCGTGGATAACACAGAGATGATTGGAGGTGTTCTGGATGAAATACAAACCGCATAACTACCAGGCTTTTGCATCGGAGTTCATTCTGGAACATCCCATCTGCTGCCTGATGCTGGACATGGGTCTTGGCAAGACGGTCATTTCCTTGACGGCTCTGTGGGAATTGGTGCTGGACAGATTTGATGTGAGCCGTATCCTGGTCATCGCCCCCAAGCGTGTGGCCGAAGATACATGGCCGAAGGAGATCGGCAAGTGGGAGCATCTGTCTGGTCTGTCCTTCTCCCTGGTTCTTGGCTCCAAGGCAGAGCGTGAAGCCGCCCTTCGGAAACGGGCATTTGTTTACATCATCAATCGTGAGAATGTGGCATGGCTGGTGGAGAACTACTGCTGGGACTTCGATATGGTGGTCATTGATGAACTGTCATCCTTCAAATCCAATAAGGCTGAACGGTTCAAAGCCATGAAGCACGTCCGCCCGAAGTTCACCCGTATCGTTGGACTGACTGGCACCCCTGCTCCCAACTCTCTGTTGGATCTGTGGCCCCAGATGTATCTGCTGGATATGGGTCAGCGGCTGGGAAGGTTTATCGGCGGTTTCCGTGAACGGTTCTTTGTGCCGGATAAACGGAACCGAGAAATCATCTACAGCTACAAGCCCAGAGATGGTGCGGAGGATGCGATATACAGCCTGGTTTCCGACATCTGCATTTCCATGAAGGCTGTGGATTATCTGGATATGCCGGAGCGGATCGATAACCGTATCGAAGTGGTGATGAGTGCCAAAGAGCAGAAACTGTACGATGACTTCCAGAGGGATATGGTTCTTTCCATCGGCAGCGAGGAACTGGATGCGGTAAATGCGGCGGCTCTTTCCGGCAAGCTGCTCCAGATGGCAAACGGTGCGGTGTATGGAGATGATAAGAAAGTGCTTCCTATCCATGACCGCAAGCTGGATGCACTGGAGGATCTGGTGGAAGCCGCCAACGGCAAACCGCTTCTGGTTGCCTACTGGTATAAGCATGACCTTCAGAGGATACAGGCTCGGTTCAAAAATGCCCGGTGCATTGACACCTCAAAGGACATTGACGATTGGAATGCCGGGAAAATTCCGCTGGCTCTGATACACCCAGCCTCTGCCGGCCACGGTCTGAACCTGCAGGAAGGTGGCTGCACCATCGTCTGGTTTGGGCTGACCTGGTCACTGGAATTGTACCAGCAGCTGAATGCAAGACTCTGGAGGCAGGGACAGAAACACACGGTGGTCATCCACCACATTGTAACAAAAGGCACCCATGACGAGGACGTCATGAGAGCCTTGGGAAATAAAGATATGCGGCAGTCCGCTTTGATTGAGGCGGTACGGGCAAGGATTGGAGGTTAAGGTATGCGAGAAAGGATAGAAACGCTGATTCGTGACTACCCGAAAAATAAAATGGAATTGAAGTGCCTGGAGCATCAGATCCGCAATTTCCGTGGTATCACCGAGGAAGAGATGATCGATACCATGTACTTCACACAGCCGGAGGGCGAACGGGTGCAGACCAGCGGTGTTTCTGATAAGACCGCCAGAATCGCCATGAGTTACCGTGAGCGGATGGATGCCATCAACCAGGAGTGGTATCAGCACCTGGAAAAGCAGTATGTCTCTTTGGCAGAGGAAGTCGGGTTCTTTGAAAGTGCGGTCAAAGCCCTCCAGGGCAAGATGGGAGAGGTCATGCAGGATATGATTTTCTCCCAGACTTCCTGGGACGACCTGGCAGAGAAACACTATGTGAGCCGCAGAACCATCGGCCGTTATCGCCAGAAAGCCATTGATGACCTGGTGGTTCTGTATGAAAAGCACGAGGCCGAGATGCTGGCCTATATGTTGAGTTGAGGTGAATGGGTATGTGTAAACGAGGCGATATTTATTTTGTGGATTTCGGTCAGAACATAGATAGCAATAAGCAGTGCGGCATCCGTCCGGCAGTCATCGTGAGCAACAACCGTGCAAACGAGCATTCCCCAGTGATTACGGTAGTGCCGCTGACTGGCAGGACATATAAGAAACGCCATCTTCCCACCCACGTGTTCATTCCGAAAAGCTGTGGGCTGGACAGGAACAGTCTGGCTCTGGCTGAACAGGTGGAGGCAATCGATAAGAAGAATCTGCGTGAGAAGCGAGGGCATATTTCGGACGGTGCTGTCATGGAGCAGATCACAAAGGCACTCCAGATACAGCTTGGCGTGGATGACCGATATAACTGAAAGGAGTAGCTGACTTGTGGTGGGGTCAGCTACTCCTTTTCTGTGAATTTGCATTATTCTACTGGCTCTGCACTTTCTGCCATTTTTATAATTTCCGAATCATCTATGGTGTTAGGGTTGTATTCCAGTACATAGCTGACCTCTGGGTCATAAGTCCAGCATAGGTACGCCTTGTCGTCCTTTTTATATAAGGCACCGTGCCAATTCTGAATCATCATCTCCTCACAGCTGTCCATATACTCTGTAGGAAAAAGTACATTTAATGCTTCAGTGTTAAGCCCAGTTACGGAAGATGGATCTCCACCTTCGTAATAAGTAGTTTTCAGGATGCGATAGTAGGTGTTGTCTTCGTCATCGCCGTTGCCATAAGTTATTGTTGCGGCAAGATCGGTCATGGATACCTTCTTCAAATCTTCGCCTAATACCTCTTTGGCGGCTGACTCGAATTTTTCTACCATGTTATCAAAGTTGTCATCCTCTTTGTGGTTATTTGTGAAGATCACTGCGATGACGGCTGCAATAAGTACGATAACAGCTAATATGATAATTAGTACCTTTTTCTTCATAGTCCTCTCCCCGAAAAGCGTTAATGTTTCATAGTATCACCAGGTGCAAGCATCATACCAATGCCGAAGATGACATCTTCTGGTGTCGGACGGTCACCAGTATAGTGAATCTTTTCCCAGTTCTTACGCACCTGTGGATCTGGGTTATCGAAGGCAGCATCGATAGCAATCTGCATTTCATGGTACACATCTTCCGGCGTGGTATGGTTGTCCTTTGCGATTTTTTCGAGAATCATTTGAAAGTCAGTATTCATTGGTATGTATCTCCTTTGGAATTGATTGTAATTCTTATGGGATTACTATACCACATTTCTTTTGTCGATGGGTGGGAAGTTTTGTCGAATGCGAAAAAAATTTATAAAAAAAGAGGGAAAGAGCGACCTGCTCCTTCCCATTATTTCTCCAGCAATGCCCGGATTGCGTTTACGATGCGGTTTTGGTCTGCTTTTGGCAGCTTGGCAATAGAATCCGATAGTTCAGAAGAGACACTGTCACTGGCATGGTCAATTACATCAAACAGGAGCGCGTCAGCAGAAACGCCCAGCACATTTGCGATAGCGACAAAGGTCTCCAGCTTGGGTGCCTTTACCCCACGCTCGATCACGCTGATGTGGTTCCGGCTCATATCCAGTGCGGCAGCGAAATCCTCTTGGGTCATGCCCTTGGCTTCTCTGGCAGCTTTGATTCTTGCTCCAATCGCTTGTAAATCCATCGTAACACCCCCTTCTGGAATGAATTGTAGTTCTGAAATAATTATATCCGCACCCCAATTTTCCATACAGCAACCATCGGGTGTCAGAGTAATTCCAATGGAATGCAAAAACTGAAAAAGATGGCACTGATATGGCACTGGTCTGACACTGACTTGTCCAGCGTTTTGTGATATTATTAGAATCGCCAAGAGGTTTAGAGAGTCTGAGGGATTTCCCCCAGGCTCTTTCTTTTTGGCCGGGTGTGACTTTCATCCTTTCACACACCCGTACATACGAAAGGAGGATTTGTCCGTATGATATTTACAAGTGAGCAGGTGTCCTGTGGGCACCCGGATAAAATCTGCGACCAGATTTCGGATGCCATCGTCACCGATTGTTTGGCCCATGATAAAAGAAGCCGTGTCGCCGCCGAGTGTATGATAAAGGATTTTGACATCATCATCGCTGGCGAGATCACTTCCAGCCATACCCCCGACTATGAGGCGTTGGTAAGGGAGGTGCTTCGCCGTATCGGTGTTTTTGGTGCGGAGGATTTCCGTATCCAGACATTCATCAGCAAACAGAGTGCAGATATCGCCCTTGGCGTGGATGGGAACGCCGGAGCGGGAGATCAGGGCATGATGTTCGGCTATGCTACAAACGAGACCCCTGAAATGCTGCCGATTCCGTATGCAGTGGCGACACACGCCCTTCAGCTTCTCCGTGAAGTGGGATGTCCGATTCTGCTTCCTGATGCCAAGAGCCAGGTTTCCTATGATTATGAAAGCGGCAGGATCATCACTTTCCTTATCAGCACCCAGCATCTTGAGGGTACGACTGTTGAGGATATTCGCCCCATTGTGGAGGCGGTCATGGAAACAGCCGCCCAGGATTATGGTCTGAATACTGACTTTGAAAAACTGGTCAATCCGACCGGGCGTTTTGTGGTGGGTTCTTCCTTTGCCGACTCTGGCCTGACTGGAAGAAAGATTATCGCCGATACCTACGGCGGTATGTGCCGTCACGGTGGCGGTGCTTTCTCCGGCAAAGACCCTACAAAGGTGGATAGGAGTGGAGCCTATGCTGCCCGCTATATTGCAAGGGACATCGTCCGCCAGCAGTACGCTGACCGTTGCGAAGTCCAGCTGGCCTATGCCATTGGTGTTGCCGAGCCTGTTTCTGTGTATGTGGATTGCTTTGGTACGAACCGCATCCCGGAAGCAGACATCATGGATTACATCCTTAAGGAATACGATCTGACACCGGGGGGAATTATCACAGCGTTAGGGCTTCTGGATGTGGACTACAACAAGGTCAGTGCCTACGGTCACTTCGGCAAGGCTGGGCTCCCTTGGGAGGAATAAGCTGTGCCTCGCAGACCCAACACACCTTGCAAGCACCCCGGCTGTGGTCGGCTCGTTCCCTACGGTACGATGTACTGTGAGGAACACACCCCGCTCCACTACCATGACACCAAGACCACAAAGGAGAAAGGCTACAACAGACGGTGGCAGAGAGCCAGGAAAACGTTCCTTGCTTCCCACCCGCTGTGTGTCCGTTGCCAGCAGAAGGGTAAGGTTGTGCCAGCCACAGTTGTTGACCACATCGTTCCCCATCGAGGTGACCAGAAGCTGTTCTGGGACCAGAAAAACTGGCAGCCTTTGTGCAAGTCCTGCCATGATACCAAGACCATGACCGAGGACAGATACCAGGACTACCATTATTGACGGCCCCAGGGGCGGGTCAAATCTCTACAGCTTTTCATGGCGGAGACCGGCCTGGGGTCACGTGCGAATTTTCGCAGAATTACGCAGGGGGGATACCCCCAGCGGTAGACTGTAAGCACAAAAATGAATAAGAAACGCAAAAAGAGCCGTTGTTTCCGTGGTTTGGGATACCCAGAAACAATGGCTCTTCTGCGGAATAGTTCCCTTTTAGACCGTCAAAACATCCGCAAAACGGGGTGTTTGCGGTCATTTTTATTTTTCAGCGAAAGGATGTGAAGCGATGACTGAATTTCAAGCGAAGCAGATCAGGGACTTGCGTCTGCAGGGAACGGGATACCGGGCCATTGCTTCAGTCGTTGGCTTGTCCCGTGATATCGTCCGCAACTATTGTAAAAGCCACGGGCTGGATGGGTATGCTTCTGTTCTTACCATCAATATGAAGGAGCAGATGATGAAAGGCCAGGCTTGCCTTACCTGTGGTAAGCAAATTGTGCAGCCGATGACTGGACGCAAGCGAAAGTTCTGCTCAGATGAATGCAGACGGCGTTGGTGGTCGGCGCACCAGGACGAACTCAAGAAAAAGCCGACTGCCTACTATGAAAAAGAATGCGCCTATTGCCATAAGCGTTTTGTGGCCTATGGCAATAAGAACAGGAAATATTGCTCCCATGAATGCTATGTCCGGGACAGGTTCTTCTGGGAGGAGGAAGGCCGGGAGCCGTACATTGGCCCCACTGCCAGTGAGGAGGAGAAGTCATGAGTGCAATGGAATGGAAGACCCTGTCGGTGGATGCGCTCCGTCCGGCAGAATACAACCCCCGCAAAAAGCTGAAGGCTGGGGATAAGGAGTATGAGAAAATTAAGAACTCCATTTTGGAGTTTGGATATGTAGAGCCAATCATTGTCAATTACGACATGACTGTCATCGGCGGTCACCAGAGATTGACGGTTCTGAAAGACCTGGGCTACACAGAAGTGCAGTGTGTAGAGGTCCATATTGAGGACGAGAATAAGGTCAAAGCACTCAATATTGCTCTCAACAAAATCACAGGTGCCTGGAATGAGCAGCTTCTGGCTGATCTCATCGTTGATTTGCAGACCGCCAATTTCAATACGGACTTTACTGGCTTTGAAGCCCCGGAGATCGAGCAGCTTTTCTCCAAAGTCCATAATAAGGACATCAAAGAGGATGATTTTGATGTGGAGGCGGAACTGCAAAAGCCGGCCATGTCCCAAGTTGGTGATGTGTGGCTGTTGGGCAGACATCGCCTGGTGTGCGGTGACTCCACTTTGCCGGAAACCTATGCCACGCTGTTGGAAGGCAGGAAGGCAAACCTAGTGGTGACGGACCCTCCCTACAATGTAGATGTGGAGGAAACCGCTGGAAAAATCAAAAATGACAATATGCCGGATGAGGATTTTTATAAATTTCTCTTTGCCATGTTCGTAAATGTGGAGCAGAACATGGAGAATGATGCCAGCATTTATGTGTTCCACGCAGACTCCAAGGGATTGATTTTCCGACAGGCTTTTCATGATGCCGGATTCTATCTTTCCGGGTGTTGCATCTGGAAAAAGAATGCATTGGTGCTGGGGCGTTCCCCCTATCAGTGGCAGCATGAACCGTGCCTGTTCGGCTGGAAGCTGGGCGGCAAGCACCAGTGGTATTCTGACCGCAAGCAGACCACCATCTGGGAGTATGACCGCCCCAAGTCTTCCAAGGAACATCCGACCATGAAGCCCGTGGCACTGATGGCGTATCCAATTCAGAACTCCTGCATGAGCAACTGTATAGTTCTGGATCCCTACCTGGGCTCCGGCTCTACGCTGATTGCCTGCGAGGACACAAACCGTATCTGTTATGGCATCGAACTGGATGAGAAGTTTGCTGATGTTATTGTGCACCGCTACATTGAGAGGGTTGGCGGCAGTGACGGTGTGTTTCTTTTGCGGGATAACGTGAAGATCCCGTACTCGGAGGTGGAGCATCGTGGATAAGAATCTGACTCTGGGCAGCTTGTTTGATGGGTCTGGCGGCTTTCCGCTGGGGGGATTGCTTTCCGGCATCACTCCTGTGTGGGCTTCAGAAGTAGAACCTTTCCCTATCATGGTCACTTCCAAGCGACTGCCGTTTATGAAACATTATGGTGATATCTCCCTGATGAATGGTGGTGAGATTGAACCTGTAGATATTATCACCTTCGGTTCACCCTGTACCGATATGTCCATCGCCGGCCGCCGTGCCGGATTAGAGGGGAAACAATCTGTCCTCTTTTATGAGGCGATACGAATTATTAAAGAAATGAGGTGTAAGACCAATGGAAGATATCCGAGATGGATTTGCTGGGAGAATGTCCCCGGTGCCTTCTCTTCAAACAAGGGCGAAGACTTCAAAGCAGTCCTCGAAGCGGTCATCGGTGTCGTCTGCGAGGGAGCCAAGGTGCCTATGCCTGAAAAGAACCGCTGGCCCTACGCCGACCTATACCTGGGAGACGGATGGAGCGTTGCGTACCGAACTCTTGATGCGCAATATTGGGGAGTCCCCCAGCGAAGACGCCGCATCTACCTTGTCGCAGATTTTGCAGGAGGGAGTGCCGGAAAAATATTATTTGAGTCCGAAGGCTTGTCAGGGTATTCTGCGGAGAGCTTCCGCTCGTGGCAAAGAACTGCCAGAGGTGCTTCGCCTTGCACTCCAGCGACAGGCTTTGACGGATACAACGGGCAACTGACTGGTGATATAAGCGCCACGCTTGGGGTGAACTGTGGTATGAGTACTGGAAGGAACGGTATCGTTCTTAACGACCAGGGCGGTAACCGTATGGATGTTACGGAAGATGTCACCTGTACCCTTCGTGCAGAATCCCATCATCCTCCTTGTGTTGTGGATGGTCAGATGGTCATTCCGCTGGAACATCATCCAACGGATAGCCGAATCAAAATTGAGGAAAGTAACGCTATCCAAACTTTGACCAGCCGCATGGGCACTGGTGGAAACAATGTCCCATTAGTGTTGTCTGACGAAGAAACACCCGTTACTCTAAAAATTCGCAGTGGTTGTGAAGGTGGCGGTAAGGGTGCTCTTGTCCAGGAGAACAAGTCCGCCACGCTTTCCTGCAATAATGACCAGACGGTATTTGTGCCGAAGGTTTACGGAATCTGTTCTAAAGATAGCAATGCCATGAAATCCGATAACCCGCATAGCGGTGTATATGAAGCGAATACTTCTCGCACCATCGATCGGGGCGGCGGCAATCCCACCTGCAACCAGGGTGGCATCGCCATTGTGGAGTCCTATGCTCTGCAAGGGTCCATGATTGGTCGTGAGGAGAAGAACGGTCCCAAGGGCGATGGTGTGAATAAGGATGTGTCCTTCACATTGAATACCGTAGACCGCCATGCTGTTTATGCTATGACCACAGGCTACTACGCCCAAGTGTCAAAAGAGCAGGCACCAACCTTACTTTCCAGGGATTATAAAGATGCCGCCATCATCAACGAGCCGTGTTACGGTATTGACCGATCCGCTTTTAACCAGGGGGCAAATGCACAGTTTTCCCCGTCCGTGGAAGAGGAACTTTCCCCCACACTGGTTGCGAAAGGCCCAGGAGCGGCCTTGACGGGATACACAGTTCGCAGGCTGACCCCTACGGAATGTGCGAGGCTTCAGGGCTTTGCTGACTGGTGGTGTAGTAATCTTGGGACAGACAGTCCATCCGAAGCAGAAATCGATCGTTGGGAAAGTATCTTTGAAACTTTCCGGCAGCTGACCGCCCCCTCCAAGAAGCCTAAGACCAGAAAACAGATCGCCAAGTGGCTGAAAGCCCCGTATTCTGATGCTGCCGAGTATAAGATGTGGGGAAACGGCGTGGCTCTGCCCTGTGTCTATTTTGTCCTTTCTGGGATTGCCTGGGCGGCTACAAAGGATCAAAAATAAAGATGGATTTCATGCAGAATTGTCTTGCTATTTCATTGGTTTAGAGCAATATATGGTAGTACCAAAAACGAGGAGGTACATACCATGTTTATTCAGACAAACGCAACCGACCGCAAGAACCTGGCGAAGTCCATCGCCGCATTTACGGGGGATGAGATCCTCTATATGGGTCCCCCGACTTTTGCCTACGCTGTAGGCAATTACATCATAAACCGAGCCGGAGCAGTGACTTCGGAGTCGGAGGAAGGAGAAGCCGCATTGAGAGAACATTTGGAAACAGAGGGATTCCTCGACCGTGAGATTACGGAACTCGCCATTTCTGTTCCGCTTCTGGATATGGATGTGGATGGCATGAGGCATTTAGCCTTCATGGTTCACAGCAAACAATACCTTTTAAATAAGGCGGTGGGTGCGCCCTGTTTTGCAGTCAGCGAGGCTTTGGTGGAGTGTCTGGAAAACAACCCGCCAGCAGATAAGGCGGCATTTCTTGCCCTGTGTGCCGAACACGAAAGTAAGGGCATCGCTTTTGATGATGAGAAGGTTACCTTAACCTTTGCCAGTACGGGCGATTCCGATAAGGACCGGGCTTTCAGCTACCTTGTTCCAATCATGGTGAACAAGGCCAAGGAGGCCAAGCGGATCAGCCCAAAGGAACTAAAGCCAGAGAACGAAAAATACTATTTTCGTACCTGGCTAATCCAGCTGGGGCTTGGCGGCGCAGAAGCAAAAGCGTACCGCAATGCGCTGATGGCTGGTCTCAAGGGGTATGCCGCTTTCCGCACTGATGAGGCTGCGGACAAATTCAAGGCTGACCAAAAAGCGAAACGGGCGGCGAAAAAGTCGGCCGCACAGGCTTTGGAGGATGAATAAAACACCCGTAATATACACAGTATTTTGGCTTCATATTTGTGCGGATTATGGCGCAGAATTGACTTGATAATATGTGCTTTTAGAGCGAATATGTCACTACCGAAAGGGAAAACATACATCGCTAAGAACCGAAAGGAAGGTACATATTATGAATGAAAAGACCAGAATCCAGATTGCAGCCATGAAGAATCAGACCATCGGCGTTGAGGTGGAGATGTACAACATCACCAGAGAGAAAGCCTGCAGAACCATCGCAGCCTACTTTGGAACTGAGCAGACAGTTCGCTACATTGGCGGCGGTTACCACGCTTGGTCTTGCAAGGACAGCCAAGGCAGAGAGTGGAAAATCACCAGGGATGTGAGCATCCAGGCAGCCTGCGATGACGAGAAGGCAGAGTTGGGAACCCCGATTCTACACTATAGCGACATCAGCGACCTGCAGGAAATCATCCGCAACCTCCGCCATGCCGGAGCGAAAAGCGATCCCGCCCATATGTGCGGAGTTCACATCCACATTGGCTTGGGCGACCACAGCCCCCAGAGCCTTAGAAACCTCGCCAACATCATGGCAAGCCATGAGAGCCTTCTGATTTCTGCCCTCCGGCTCGACCAGAGCAGAATCAATCGCTACTGCCGGACGGTCGACCAGGATTTTCTCAAGCGCCTGAACCGCAGAAAGCCCAAGACGATGGATGCTTTCGCAGACATCTGGTACGCCGATTACGATTACGAAAGCCGGAACGGGCACTACAACAGTAGCCGCTACCATATGCTCAACTACCACGCCAGCTTTACACACGGCACAGTCGAGTTCAGATGCTTCCAGTTCGCTAACCCTTCCGCAGAGCGCAGGGGCGGACTTCATGCGGGGGAACTGAAAAGCTACATCCAGCTTTGCCTCGCACTGAGCCAGATGGCGATGATGGTCAAGACCGCCAGCCCGAAAGAACCGCAGGTCGAGAACCCCAAATACGCCATGCGCACTTGGCTTCTCCGCCTCGGTTTTATCGGAGATGAATTTGAAACTGCAAGAAATCTTCTTACCAAGAATCTGGATGGCGACACCGCATTCAGGCATGGGAGAAACGCTGCTTGAAGGATTTAGCCTCAGGCCCCCTTCCGACCGCTTCGGCGGTCTTAAGGTGGTAGGAGGGTGAACCCTTCGGAAAGGATGATACGATATGAAAGAAAAATACTACTTAGCCTATGGCAGTAACCTGTCGATTTCCCAGATGGTACAGAGATGCCCTGGTGCGGTGTATGTGGGTAAAGCGACTATCCCAGACTACCAGCTTCTGTTCAAGGAAAGCCAGTCCGGCAGCTACCTCACCGTAGAAAAGAAGGAGGGCTCCAGCGTTCCCGTGCTGGTCTGGAAAATCACCGAGTACGATGAAGCCAGACTTGACCGCTACGAGGGTTATCCGACATTTTATTACAAAGACATCATGAATGTGGAGGTGTTCTCCCTGCTGGGCGATGTGAGTCTTGGGAAGGTGGATGCGACCATCTACATTATGCACGAAGAGCGGAAGACTGGCTTGCCATCTCTGCATTATTATGAAGTATGCCTGGACGGTTACGCCCACTTTGGCTTTGACCCCAGTTTTTTGGAAAATGCCCTCACGGACAGTGTAGGCAAACGCTACGCCTCAAGGTTGCTTAAGGAGGTGGGGCTGAGTGAATAATGGATTTCCTGACCGCAAAATGGTGGATCGCCTCCGTAAGCAGTACCCAGCAGGGTGCCGTGTGAAACTTCTTTCAATGGACGATCCACAGGCGCCGCCCATTGGGACAGAGGGAACGGTTAAAGGTGTGGATGATGCCGGACATCTCATGGTGTCATGGGACAGCGGTGGCAGCCTGAACCTTATTTATGGGGTGGATAGTTTTACAAAGGTCAAAGTGGTGAGTGATACGGTGAAAGAACAGATTCTGGCGGTCAGGGCCACGGGGCGCACGAATATGTTTGATACCCCGATGGTGCAGGTCATCGCCAACGAGATGGGATTTTACGAACTGGTCATCTTTATCGAAGAACACCAGGATGCGTATGCGCAGTTTATTTTGACTGGAGAACGGTAAGTGCAAAGAGAGCGGCTCTGAACCTGGAGCCGTTTCTCTCTTCCAGTCATAATATACACATCATTCTCCCTCTGTATTTGTGAAATATATGCTGGCAAATTCCCTGGATATATGTGTGTTTCAGAGGTAATATGCTACTACCAAAAGGGAAAACTCACAAAATTACGGAGGTACGCATTATGTGGAAAGAAGGAAGTTTAAAGGTCAATGGGAGCATTTTTCATTACTATATAAAAGTGTATGAGGTCGGTTCCGAATGGGGCATTGACGGCGGCAGGGTAAGTAAGCTAATGATGCGCCGGGACGGAAAAATTGTATGCAATTATGACAGGGGTTGGGATATTCAGCCATCCGACCCGGACACACAGCTGGCATTTGAAATCCTGATGCACAGCGAGAACTACTAAGAAATTTATAACGGCATTCGCTGATTTGGGGAGCTTCTTCGGAGGCTCCTTTTTGTTGTCGTATTTTTGCGAAAGGAGGTGGGCTGGATGGCCCAGCGAGGAAGAAAACCCAAACCTACGGCGCTAAAAGTGCTGGAAGGAAATCCTGGCGGCAGACCGCTGAATCCAAATGAGCCGAAGCCCGCCAAAAGGGCTCCCCGCTGTCCGGCTTGGCTGGAGGATGAAGCAAAGAAAGAGTGGAAGCGGATGGGTAAGGTTCTGGAGCAGCTGGGTCTGCTCACAGAAATGGACATGGCGGCATTTGCCGGATACTGCCAAGCGTATGCCCGCTGGAAAGAAGCAGAGGAGTTCATAACACAGCACGGAACAATGGTACGAACCCCAAATGGCTACTTACAGCAGGTTCCACAGGTTTCTATCGCCCAGACGAATCTTAAGATTATGTTGAAGTTTTGTGAGCAGTTTGGACTGACTCCCTCTGCGCGGAGCAGGATCGTAGGCGGTGATGGGCAGGTCGATCCAATCGATGAGATGGAAGCCCTCCTGGGAGGTGATGAGTAATGGCTTATGAATACACACCTTCCAGATTCATGCTCCCTGCATCCCACTACGAAAAGGCGAAAGCGGACAGGGCTGTGAAGTTTATTCAGAATCTTTGTCACACCAAAGGCAAGTGGGCCGGCAAGAAGTTTCTGCTTCTTCCCTGGCAGGAGCAGATTGTAAGGGACATTTTTGGCATCGTCCGTGAAGATGGAAAACGGCAATTTCTCACCGCTTATGTAGAAATTCCCAAGAAACAGGGCAAGTCTGAACTTGCGGCGGCCATCGCCCTGTATCTCTTGTATGCAGATAATGAAGCCAGTGCTGAAGTGTACGGTGCGGCCTGTGACCGGAACCAGGCATCTATTGTTTTTGATGTGGCAAAGCAGATGGTGATGATGAATCCGGCATTGATGAAGCGTTCAAAGATCACCGCCGCCACCAAGCGTATCGTCAACTATAGTAATGCAGGGTTTTACCAAGTGCTTTCCGCTGAAACTGGTACTAAGCATGGGTTGAATGTATCCGGGCTGGTATTTGATGAGATTCACGCCCAGCCGAACCGAAAACTGTATGATGTCCTGACCAAGGGATCCGGCGATGCTCGTGAGCAGCCACTTTTCTTTATCATCACCACTGCAGGGACGGATAAACAGAGCATTTGTTATGAACTGCATACCAAGGCTTTGGATATTATGGCTGGCAGAAAAGTGGACAGCACTTTTTACCCTGTCGTGTATGGGCTTGCGGAGGGGGATGACTGGAATGACGAGGCAAACTGGTATAAGGCGAACCCCTCCCTGGGGCACACCATTCAAATCGAACGTGTCCGGGAAGCCTACCAAAATGCACTGGATAATCCCGCCGAAGAAAATGTATTTAAGCAGCTTCGGTTAAATATGTGGACGAATTCCACGGTAGTTTGGATTCCAGAGCATATTTATGACAAGGGTAATACTCCTATTGATATAGATTCCCTGAAAGGTCGTGACTGTTACGCAGGGCTGGACTTAGCCAGCACTTCGGACATCACGGCTTTTGTTTTGGTCTTTCCCCCACGCTCTGAGGACGAGAAGTACATTGTACTCCCGTTTTTCTGGCTGCCGGAAGACACCTTAGAACTGCGGTGCAGACGTGACCATGTTTTATATGACGTTTGGGAGCGCCAAGGGTACATCCAAACCACTGAGGGAAATGTTGTTCATTATGGTTTCATAGAGCAGTTTATTGAAGATTTGGGAACTAAGTATCACATCAGAGAAATTGCCTATGACCGCTGGAATGCTACTCAAATGGTGCAAAACCTTGAGGATGAGGGCTTTACAATGGTTCCCTTCGGACAGGGCTTTAAGGATATGTCCCCGCCATCGAAGGAACTGTACAAGCTGCTGATGGAAGGAAGCATCGTCCACGGTGGCAATCCTGTTCTTAAGTGGATGGCTCAAAATGTGGTGATGCGGCAGGACCCGGCAGGAAACATCAAGCCGGATAAGGAGCGTTCTGTGGAGAAGATTGACGGGATTGTGGCGTTGATTATGGGTCTTGACCGCTGTATCCGTAATGGCGGTGAGACTACCAGTGTATATGATCAGCGCGGCATGATCGTTTTCTAAATATAGCAATCTGAAGAATGAGGAGGTACAGCCAATGAATATACCCATTTTTTCAAAATTCGCAAAAGCAAGGGATAAGCCTAAAGACACCTATATCGGTAATGACTTCACTTATCTGTTCGGCCCAACTCCCAGCGGCACACGAGTGAATGAGTTTACAGCGATGCAGACCACAGCCGTGTATGCCTGTGTGCGTATTTTGTCTGAAGCCATCGCTTCGTTGCCGCTGCACATTTATCAGTACAAGGATGGTGGTGGAAAAGAGCGTGTTTTTACGCACCCCCTTTATCATGTCCTTCACAATGAACCGAACAGTGAGATGACTTCCTTTGTTTTCCGGGAAACGCTGATGAGCCATCTGCTCATCTGGGGAAATGCCTATGCCCAGATCATCCGTGATGGGGCTGGCAGGGTTGTTGCTCTCTACCCTTTGCTTCCGAACAAGATGGAAGTCTGGCGCAATCAGTCCGGCGAACTCTACTACACCTACAACCGCTTCACGGAAGAAAATCCAAACTTTAAGAAATATGGCACCGTGACTCTACGCAAAGAAGATGTCCTCCACATCCCCGGCCTGGGCTTTGATGGGCTGGTGGGTTATTCCCCCATCGGCATGGCCAGAAACGCCGTGGGTATGACATTGGCTTGCGAAGAGTATGGTGCCTCTTTCTTTGCCCACGGTGCCGCACCGGGTGGCGTTCTGGAACATCCGGGGGTTCTGAAAGATCCTGCGAAAATCCGTGAAAGCTGGCAGTCCGTATACGGCGGTTCAAAAAATGCCGGAAAAGTCGCTGTGTTAGAGGAGGGAATGAAGTATCAGCAGATCGGCATTCCCCCAGAAGAAGCACAGTTCCTGGAAACCAGGAAATTTCAGATAAACGAGATCGCTCGACTATACCGCATCCCACCCCATATGGTTGGTGATTTGGATAAATCCAGTTTCTCCAATATTGAACAGCAATCGCTGGAATTTGTGAAATACACGCTTGACCCGTGGGTGATCCGCTGGGAGCAGGCACTCATGCGCTCGTTGCTCTTACCAGCTGAGAAACAGAAATACTTCATCAAACTGAATGTGGATGGGCTGCTTCGTGGTGATTATCAAAGCCGCATGAACGGTTATGCCACGGCCCGGCAGAATGGGTGGATGAGCGCAAATGATATCCGTGAGATGGAAGATCTGAACCCCATTCCAGACGAGGAAGGCGGCAATCTGTATCTGATCAATGGCAACATGACTAAACTGGCTGACGCTGGTGCATTTGCTGCTGATGCTGGTACGAGTTCAGACGATTCTACGCAAATAGAAACCGAAGGAGGTTCCCAATGAAAAGAAAATTCTGGAACTGGGTAAGGAACGAAGGTGAACCTGCCGTGCTTGTCTTAAACGGAGAAATCTCCGATGAGACCTGGTTCGGAGATGAGGTCACCCCCAAGCTGTTCAAGTCTGAACTTGACAAGTGCCAGGGCGATATTGCCGTTTGGATCAACAGCCCTGGTGGGGACGTCTTCGCCGCAGCCCAAATCTACAATATGCTGATGGATTATCCGCACAACGTGACGGTCAAGATTGATGGACTGGCGGCTTCTGCCGCTTCTGTTATTGCTATGGCAGGCACAGAAGTGCAGATGTCCCCGGTTGCCATGATGATGATTCACAATCCCATGACTGTAGCAATTGGAGATTCGGCAGAAATGCAGAAAGCAATCTCCATGCTGGATGAGGTGAAAGAATCTATCATGAACGCCTATGAAATCAAGACGGGGCTTACCCGCGCTAGGATTTCACACCTTATGGATGCTGAGTCCTGGTTCAATGCCAAAAGAGCAGTGGAACTGGGCTTTGCAGATACAATCCTCTTTTCCGATGATGCGGAAGAAACAGGAAAAGACCAAGATCTGGAGGCGGTGATGTTCTCCAGAAAAGCGGTCACAAATTCTCTGCTTTCCAAGCTGATGCCGGAAAAGAAAACTGGCACCCCCATTGAACAACTGGAAAAAAGACTGAGCCTGCTGGCTCACTGAACAAGGAGGAAAAACGATTATGAATAAGATTCTGGAACTGCGTGAGAAGCGTGCAAAAGCCTGGGAAGCTGCCAAGGCATTCCTGGACAGTAAGCGTGGTGCGGATGGACTGCTTTCTGCGGAAGATACCGCCACCTATGACAAAATGGAAGCGGATGTAGTGGCACTGGGTAAGGAGATCGAACGTCTGGAACGGCAGGCAAATATTGATGCGGAGCTTTCCCGTCCTACCAGCAGCCCCATCACCAACCAGCCTGGCATTGGCGGTGGTAAAGAGCCTAAGACTGGTCGTGCCACAAATGAGTACCGCCAGAACTTCTGGAACATGATGCGCTCCAAATCCCCCATGCCCGCTGTGGTAAATGCCCTGCAGGTCGGAACGGATTCTGAAGGCGGCTATCTGGTGCCGGATGAATATGAGCGCACCCTGGTGGAGGCACTTGAGGAGGAGAATATCTTCCGTCAGCTGGCAAAGGTCATCCAGACTTCCAGCGGCGACCGTAAGATTCCCGTGGTGGCTACTAAGGGAACTGCATCCTGGATTGATGAGGAAGGCGCATTCACTGAGAGCGATGATTCTTTCAGCCAGGTATCTATCGGTGCCTACAAGCTGGGTACGATGATCAAGGTTTCTGAGGAACTTCTCAACGACAGCGTCTTTGACCTGGAAAGCTACATCTCTCGTGAGTTTGCCCGACGCATCGGTGCAAAAGAGGAGGAAGCGTTCTTTACTGGGGACGGTTCTGGTAAGCCTCTGGGGATTCTGGCAACTACGGGCGGTGCGGAACTCGGTGTCACTGCAGCCTCTGCCACTGCGATCACGGCTGACGAACTGATTGACCTGTTCTATTCTCTGAAATCTCCGTATCGCCGTAACGCTGTGTGGCTTCTGAATGATTCCACCATCAAGGCGATCCGTAAGCTGAAGGATAACCAGGGTCAGTATCTTTGGCAGCCTTCTCTGACCGCCGGAACGCCGGATACCATCCTGGGCAGACCAGTCCGCACCTCGGCCTATATGCCTGCAATCGCCGCAGAGGCAAAGACAATTGCCTTTGGTGATTTCAGTTATTACTGGATTGCAGACCGCCAGGGGCGTTCTTTCAAACGGCTGAATGAACTGTATGCCGCAAACGGCCAGGTAGGATTCCTTGCTTCCCAGCGCGTGGACGGCAAGCTGATTCTGCCGGAGGCTATTAAGGTACTGGCACAGAAAAACGCTGGTTAAGGAAGGAGGCGGCGGTGATGGAAGAATTGCTTATCAAGGTGAAGCAAAATTTGATACTCGACCATGCGGTGGATGATGTGCTGATCCAAAGCTACATCACCGCCGCTGTTTCATATGCGGAGAGTTTCCAGCACATCCCAGCTGGGACTTATACGGAAACCACCATGCCACCCACCACCGAACAGGCGGTCATCATGCTGGCCTCCCACTTTTACGAATCCAGAGATGGATCTACGGGCGGTTTTTTTGCTGACAGCGTTCAGGCAGGAAAACAGGTGTGGGACACGGTAAACAACCTCCTGCGGCTTGACCGGGAATGGAAGGTGTGAGTATGAGTTACGGGATGATGAATGGGTTTGCGGACATTATCGAAGTCCGCCATGTGAAGGACAGCGAGGGCTTCTCTGTCACTACGGATGAAGTCCTCGCAACTGTCCGCATTTACCGAGAGGGGCGGCACGGCTCCCAGAGGTGGGCAAATCTTGCCACATTTTCTGAGGCAACCGACCTGTTCCGCTTTCGCTGCATTCCAAACCTTACCGTCACCACAGACCACATTATTGTCTGTGATGGGGATCGCTACGACATCATATCAGTTGAGAATGTAAAAGGACGTGGGATGTATGTAGAAGTTTTAGCGAAAAGGAGTGAAGCGACCAATGGCAAAAGTTGATGTAAAAATGCCGGAAGACTTTCTTTTAAAGTTCTCCAGACTGCAGTCAAATACCGATGCAGTTGCGGAAAAAGTGCTGGAGGCTGGTGCAGAAGTTGTCTACCAGAAGGTCAGCAGCAACCTGTCATCCGTTGTGGGCAGCGGCACCAAATATCCATCGGAGTCCACGGGAGAACTGGAATCTTCCCTGGGTGTTACACCCGTCAAGATGGATAAGCAGGGTAACCACAATATCAAAATCGGGTTTGCGGAGCCCCGCTCCGATGGGAAAAGCAATGCCATGATCGCAAACATCCTGGAGTACGGAAAACATGGGCAGCCTGCAAAACCTTTCTTGAAGCCCGCCAAGTCTGCATCCCGTTCCGCTTGTATAACGGCGATGCAGCAGAAATTTGATGAGGAGGTCAGAAAGCTATGAGTATTCTTACAGACATCCAAACGGCCCTGACTCCTCTGGGCATTCCGCTGGAAACAGGCGTTTTTAAAGACAAAGCCCCGGAGCGGTATATTGTAGTCGTTCCGCTTGTCGATACCTTTGAACTCCATGCGGATAATGCCCCCGGCATTGATGTGCAGGAGGCGCAGCTCTCGTTATACGCCCAGGGCAATTACATGAAGGATAAAAACCGTATTGTAAAAACGCTGCTGGCAGAAGATTTCACCATAACCGACCGCAGATACATCGGTTATGAATCGGAAACTGGCTACCACCACTATGCTGTGGATGTAGCCAAGCATTATGAAATGGAGGAATGACTAATGGCTACGATTGGTCTTGATAAACTGTATTACGCCAAAATCACAGAAGCCCCTGGTACTGGGGAGGAAACCTACGATACCCCAGTGCAGCTGGCGAAAGCCATGAGTGCGGAACTTTCTGTGGAACTGGCTGAAGCCACGCTTTATGCGGATGACGGTGCTGCGGAAATCGTAAAGGAATTCCAGAGCGGCACCCTGACTCTGGGCGTGGACGATATTGGTGCATCTGTTGCATCCGACCTGACGGGTGCTGTTATTGATGAAAAAGGCGTAGTGGTATCCGCCAGTGAAGATGGTGGGGCGCCTGTCGCCGTTGGCTTCCGTGCGAAGAAGTCCAATGGCAAGTATAAGTATTACTGGCTCTACCGGGTAAAATTTGGCATCCCCGCAACCAACCTTACGACCAAGGGTGAGAGCATCGAGTTCTCCACACCTACCATTGAGGGTACGATCCTTCGCCGCAACAAGCCTGACGCAAAAGGCAGACACCCCTGGAAGGCAGAGGTCACAGAGGGTGATACCTCTGTCACTCCTGAAACCATCACGAACTGGTATGAGGAAGTGTATGAGCCTTCCTATCCGTCCGCAGATTCGCTTTCAGAATAAGGAGGAGATGACGTATGACACAAGAACGCTCTGCTAAAATTCTCGTTGGAGATGAAGAATATACTCTGCTTTTGACCACCAGAGCCACGAAGGAGATAGCCGGGAGATATGGCGGCCTGGAAAATCTGGGCGATAAGCTGATGAAGTCCGAGAACTTCGAAATGGCAATCGGCGAAATTGTCTGGCTTATCACGCTCTTGGCGAACCAGTCCATCCTGGTACACAATCTGAAGCATAAGGATGACCCCAGGGAACTGCTCACCGAGGAGATGGTGGAACTGCTCACTTCTCCTCTTGATCTTGCGGCATATAAGAGTGCTATCACAGAAGCCCTTTATAAGGGGACCAAGCGCAATATTGAAAGCGAGGCAGACCCAAAAAACGCACAGGTCGGGTAAGTGACGAAGAGTTGTTTACCCGACTTTTCTATTACGGCATCGCCCACCTTCATCTGAGCCAGGATGAGGTGTGGCTGATGCCGTTTGGCTTATTACTCGATCTGTGGGAATGCCACAAGCAGTACAACGGGCTGGCAAAGCCAAAACGGGAATTGTTCATTGATGACATTATCCCAGAGGGAATCTGATGAAGGAGGTGGTATAAATGGCAGATGATTTTGGCTTAAAAATTGGTCTGGAGGGTGAAAAGGAATTTAAAAAAGCCCTTTCTGAGATCAACCAGTCCTTCAAAGTCCTCGGTTCTGAGATGAAGGTTGTGCAATCGCAGTTTGATAAAAATGACAGTTCTGTTGAAGCACTTACCGCTCGCAATCAGGTGTTAAACCGGGAAATTGAAGCGCAGAAACAGAAAATCGAAACTCTGCGGTCTGCTCTGTCCAACGCCGCCTCCTCCTTTGGGGAAAATGACCGCCGTACCCAGAACTGGCAGATCCAGCTGAATAACGCCACCGCCGCTCTCAACGACATGGAGCGTGAACTTTCCCAGAATGAGCGGGCCATTGATGAATTGGGGGACGAACTGAAGCAGTCTGGCGACCAGGCAGATAACTTCGGCGATGAACTGGAGGGTGCCGCCAAGGATGCGGATGATGCATCTTCCCGTTTTGAAAAGGTCGGCTCTGTCGTTAAAGGCATGGGCGTGGCAATCGGTGCGGCAGTCGTTGCCGCTGGGGCCGCACTGGCGGGGCTTACCAAGAGTTTTCTTGACCTTGCGGAATCCACCAGGGAATACCGGGAAGACCAGGCAAAGCTAGATGCCGCCTTTATTACGGCGGGCTTTACCACCGAACAGGCAGGAGAAGCATATAAATCCTTTTATTCTATCCTTGGTGAAGAGGATCGAAGTGTAGAAGCGGTCAACCATCTGGCGAAGTTGTGCAGTTCAGAACAGGAACTTGCCCAGTGGACGGATATAGCCGCCGGAGTCTGGGCTACCTTTGGTGACAGCCTTCCAATCGAGGGTCTGACAGAGGCCGCCAATGAGACCGCCAAAACTGGGCAGCTTACTGGCGTTCTTGCGGATGCATTAAACTGGGCGGGAGTGTCTGAAGATGATTTCCAGTCATCGCTGGATGCCTGCAACAGCGAACAAGAGCGTTCTGCCCTCATTACCAAAACACTAAACGGTTTGTATGAAGAGGCGGCTGAAAATTATAAAGAGTTGAACGGTGATGTAATGGAAGCCCAGCGGGCGCAGGCAGAATTGACCGATGCCTATGCGGAACTGGGTGCGATTGCAGAACCGATTATGACAACACTGAAGTTCATGGCGGCTGATGTCCTTAAAGAGATGACTCCCTTTGTCGCTCTTATGGGAGAGGGGCTGCAGGGTGTCCTTGAGGGCACGGCAGGTGCAGCGGAAACTTTTGCGGAGGGGTTAAGCGGTCTGGTGGAGGTTGTTCTGGAGAAAGTGTCCTCCATTGTGCCAGTAATTGGCGAGGCATTGTTAGCCAGCCTACCTGCTTTGTTATCCGCTGGCGTAGATATTATCGTTGCGCTGGCAGATGGTATCGTATCCGCTATGCCGCAGATTGCAAGTGCGGCCGTCACCATCATTTTGGAACTGACCAATGGGCTGCTGGCTCTGCTTCCCCAGCTGATTGAAGCCGCCATGCAGATGATTGCCACCCTGGCACTGGGTATTGGTGAGGCACTGCCACAGCTGGTTCCGACCATTATCCAGATTTTAACTACTGTGGTGCAGACACTCATTGAAAATCTGCCCCTACTTCTGGAGGGTGCCCTGCAACTGGTTATGGGGCTTGCTCAGGGAATTTTGGATGCAATTCCTGTGTTGATTGCGGCTCTGCCTGCCATCATTGTCTCCATTGTGGAGTTTATTTTTGCTTCGATCCCCCAGATTATTGATGCAGGGATACAGCTACTGACCTCGCTGGTTTCCGCACTGCCGGAGATTATTACAGCGGTTGTGGAGGCTATCCCTCAGATCATTGAAGGTCTGGTAACTGCGATTTTGGGGAGCATTCCACAAATCATAGAGGCTGGCGTTCAGCTGCTGGTATCCCTCATCCAAAACCTGCCGCAGATTATAACGACTGTGGTATCTGCGATTCCGCAGATTTTGGCTTCGCTGGTAAACGCTATTATCGGTAGCATCCCGCAGATCATTACGGCTGGGGTGCAACTATTTGTGTCCCTCATCAAGAACCTGCCTACCATCATCGTGGAGATTGTAAAAGCAGTACCACAGATCATTGCAGGCCTGGTTTCGGCCTTCGGAGAGGGCGTATCGCAACTTGTCAATGTTGGCGCAAACCTGGTGCGTGGTCTATGGCAGGGTATCCAGTCCCTGGCATCTTGGCTTTGGAATAAGGTGTCTGGCTGGGTGTCCTCCATCTGGAACGGTATTCTGGACTTCTTTGGCATTGCATCTCCGTCCAAGCAGATGGACTGGGTTGGTGAAATGCTGGTGGAAGGATTGGCAGGCTCCATCAATGCCAATGGCAAAGATGCTGTCCGTGCCGCTGAAGGCATGAGCCTGGGAATCAATGATGTGATGAACGGTCTTGCCGAGGAAATGACTGCAGCACTCCCTACCGATTTTCAGGTAAATGGTACGGTGAATCGAAACGACACCGTTTCCAATGCTGGCTTCGGTGGTGGGGCGTTGGTTACGATCCAGCAGATGATTGTCCGCAGCGAAGAGGATATTCGAAAAATATCCCAGGAACTTTACAACCTGATCCAGAGCGGCTCCCGCGCCCAGGGTCGGTTTACGACAGCATAAAGGAGGGTTTTTGCCTATGGGGTTTTCCTATAACGATATTACTTCGGCCGACATGGGCTTAAAAGCCCGGTTGACCTCCTGGCAGGTGAGCGGCAGACTCAGGAATTTTACCACCATTGTGCCGGGAAAATATGGTGTTGCAGATTTCGGTGCAGATTTTGATTACCGGGAGATCCAAGTGGCCTGCAATATCTACCCAAAGCGAAGTTTTACCGCACTGGTATCTGCACTTGATGAGATTGCTGCTTGGCTTGATCCAGTGCAGGGGCTTAGACAGCTGATTTTTGATGATATCCCAGACCGCTATTTCATGGCACGACTAAACGATGCTGTGGACTGTGAACGGCTCATACGTTCGTCTGGTAGTTTCAACCTAAAGTTCTTCTGCCCAGACCCCTTTGCTTATGCGGTAACGGACGAGACCTTTTCCTTCATGGAAACGGGAAGCCATACCGCTACACGCACTCTTGGGAATATGGAGTCTCTGCCCTTGTACCGTATTGAGGGCGAATTGTCTCCCGGCAATAACAACTATATCAGTATTACGACCAACGGGTCGGAAATGAAAATCGTCAACGCAACGCTCTCAGCAGACGAGGTGCTGGTGGTAGATACCGATAAAATGACTGCCTATGTGGAAGATGCGGAAGGCAATACGCTCCGCAACGGTCTACCATATTTGCAAGAATTGAGTTTTCCGACCCTCACGGTTGGACAGAACAACATTGTGATAGAAACAAGTAATGCGGCTCTTTCTGGGGTGCATATCCAGGCACGGAGCAGATGGAGGTGATGGCATGGCTCTGAAAACGATTCTGAATCAACAGACAGACTTCACAGGTGAATTCCCTGCAGAGTATGCCAAATCTGGGTTATGGCGGTTCAACGAAGCTGACCCAGATGAAAATGATGAGTTGCTGGATTCTTCTGGACAAGGTCGGAACTTTGCCATTATCAACTGGAACGGCACGACTGCCAATTTAAGCAAAAGCCCGAAGGGACGGCAGTTCCGACTGAATATCAATAATCCAACATCAGAAAAGACGCACCTGCAGGTCACCAATGATGGCAGCATTTTTGCTAACCTGGGTGAACGGATAGTGGTCGGCGGCTGGATGAACCCTACCACCTATTCGGTTGGGAACACTTTCTGTCCGATATTTAATACCCGTTATGGTCCGGGACAGCCGATTTTCTACCTTTCATTGTATTCTGGCAGACCGAGAATCATGCTCTATGACGCATCAGGCTCATTGATTCTGGACGAGTCTGTAACGCCACCTTTTAAGCTGGTCAACGGCGGCTGGTATTTTATCGCCGGGGTCATCGAACCAGATAATAAAAGATTCACTTATGTGGTGGGCGACCGTTCCTCTGGTGAGATATTCAAGAGCAACGTCCTGACCTTTACTGGAGAATTGAACCGTTCTTGCACAGCCGATCTCGTGATGGGTATGCACGCTGACACCTATTATTATGCAGGTGGCTTTGATGACTGGTTTTTGGACTGCGATTCGCCAATGACCGCAGATGATTTGGTGGATTATTTCCGTGCAACCATTCTCTGTAATGGTGGTGATAGTACCGCCGATGTAGATGCACTTTCTAATCCTGGCTGTGTTGTCTTGAAAGCGACCGAGGGAGTGTACCCAGAAAGTGGTGTGCTTTATACCAGAGCGGTGCCTTGTGCGCTTACCGGGACTGGGAAAGTGTCAGCCACCAGCGAATATTCGGCGGGAACTACCGCTGTTTCTTCCGTGGAGACTTCCACCAGCGATGACCTTGAAGATTGGAGCGATTGGTCGGCTATTGGTGTAGACGGCGCGCTCCTTTCCCCCAATCGCAACTATATCCGTTTCAAAGTGACCCTCACCACAGCCGATACTTCTATGACCCCGAAGCTGGTGGATATCCGGCTCTATGATATACCCAAGGCTCCCTATGAGAAGATTGGTTACGCACGGCCGGTGGTGCTGGACAGAAACGGAGCATGGGAGGCGGTTTTGGAAAATGCCTATGACATCATCGTGACTGGTGAGATCAATGGCGAAGACACGCTGACCTTCAGCATTCCTTATCGTGACGAAAAGCGGAAATACATCGATAACGAGAAAAAAGTCCAGATTGTGGATGATGTCTATAAAATCCGCACGATTACCGATGTTAAGGACAGTACTGGTAGCACGATCACGCAGGTGTATGCTGAAGCAGAGTTTTATGATCTAACCTTTTCCGTCCGTAAGGAAGAAAAACAGTTTGATGCGGAAACAGCCGATACCGCAATGGCCTATGCCCTTGAGGATACCGAGTGGAGCGTTGGCACGGTAAATGTCACCAGCAAGCGAACCTGGACCAGCACAGAAAAGAATGCACTGGCTATTTTACGCAGCATTGCGGATCTGCACGGTGGCGATCTGGTTTTCGACTGTCCGAACAGGCTGGTGCATCTGCTGACGGTAAACGGCAAAGACAGTGGTGCGCTATTTGCCTATAAGAAAAACATGAAGAGCATTGAGCGTGTCGTGGACACCCGTTCCCTGGTAACGAGGCTCTATGCCGTTGGCGCAGATGGGCTGACCTTTGCGGATATCAACGGCGGTAAACCTTATCTGGAGGATTTCACTTATTCCTCCGATGTCCGCATTTCTACGCTGGATTGTTCCTCCTTCACTAACCCCTATCAGATGAAGGAATATACCGCCATGCGCCTTGCAGAATACTGCAAACCCACGGTGTCCTATGTGCTGAATGCGATGGACTTGTCCGTTTTGACAGGGTATGAGCATGAAGCATGGAATCTCGGCGATTATGTGCGTGTGGAGGACAAAGAGTTGGGACTTTCAGTCACTACCCGTATCGTCCGCAGAGAATACAACCTGCAGGAGCCGTGGAACACCGTTCTGGAACTTTCCACTACTCTAAAAAATCTGGGAAGTTCCGTCAATTCTATCGACACGATTGCGGATGCACTGGAGGGCACCAGCATGGTATCCAATAGCGATATTCGGGAACTGGTACCGTTCAATCATCTGCGTAACTCCCGTGCGGATGATGGTCTGGCCTATTGGGTCAGTTCCGGTTTTGAAGCAGATGGCACAAACGGTGCATCCGGCACCGCTTCCTTTAAGGCGGTAGGTGTGGCTGGGATGACTAAAAGCCTCGCTCAGACGGTCTATCCTTCAAACCGCAGCAGTTATACGCTCTCAGCCCAGATCGCCTCTGAAGACCTGGAAAAGCTAGGTGATGATTCCCAGGTGGGCATTGAAGTGGAGATCGAATATGAGGACGGAAGTGTTGAAACAAGATTTATTGATCTGTACTGATGAGGAGGGGCTATGGCGTATTTTTCCAAAACATCACAGAAAATTTCCCCGGAAAGTTACCTCTCCAAGGTCAAGTCTATCACGGTGCGAGTCTGCATGACCAACTGTGCGGGGACATTGTATATTACGGATATTTTGCTGCAACCGGGGACAGTGGCAACGGGATGGGTAGGCCATCCCTGCGAAATGAAGTGGGTACTGGATGGCTAATCCTGTATTTATCCGACTGGCAGAGGTCATTAACAAGAAGCAGGATATGCGTGTTGTGAGCATCACGGTGAAGCCTACCATCACCAATTGCTCTGGCACGATTTGGTTCACAGACCTTCAGCTACAGGAGGGTCCTGCCTTGACGGGATACACACCACATACAGAAAAACAACTTATTGAAGTCACTCCCGTGGTGTGGTTTAACGGGGTGGTGCGATCTTCTGAAACGGTAATCGTCTGCAACCAGGGAAATACCTCTGGCGGTCTTGATATCCATATCTATCCCAAAGAAGATATGGCGGCTGGCTCAGTGCAGATTTCCCAGGCTGCAGGCGGCCAGAAGGTCACCTTTCCCCATGCCCTGAACGCAGAGGATGATTTAGCACTTTTGGCTTCTGTCCGGGAGTGTACCAGAAATGGCGTAACGGAACGCAAAGACGGTTTTTATCAATACAGTGCTGCATGGGACTCTAAGCACAAAGTCACGCTGGAAGAAGGAAAGTCTGCCAGAGTGCTTTTCGAATTACAGCAGATGCAGAACGGAGGTGGTTCGCTGTAATGGACAAACTCAAAGGCAAGCGCATCATGGTCTGGACATTCATGGGTAATGCCCGGATGTTTGAAGCCCTGCGGGACTATGGCGACCGCATCGACACCATCGGTCTGTTCTCTTTCAAGGTAGACAGGACAGGTACAATTACCGAGAGCGGCGTTACGATGAGCAGCATGATGACCTACATCAACAAATGGAAGCATATCCGCTGGCTTCTCACCGTAGCAAATGATGGAGCGAACTCTGTATTCAAAGCCCTTCGGGATAATACGGCGGGCGCACAGGACAAGTTTTGCTCCGAATTGGTTCGTATTATGCAAAAATACCCCTGGTGCAGCGGTGTGGACATCGACTTGGAAAAAGGAGATGATTATTCAACCCATGCGGCTTCCACCGCAATGTTCGCGCACATTTATAATACGGTGAAATCTTATGATCCTTCCAAAGAGATGAACATCTGTCTGCCAGGTATGACTTCAGTCAATGGTTCCGTAGGCGGCGAGAACTGGTGTGTTTATGGAGATCTCAATCAATACTGTGATACTGCCTCTATCATGAGTTACGGCATGGCGTGGGCTGGATCCGCTCCCGGTCCTGTTTCCCCCAGAAGCTGGTTGGAGGGCGTTTACGATTACGCTGTGCAAGTGATGGACCCAGATAAAGTTTTCCTTGGTATGCCCGCTTACGGCTGGAACTGGCAGATATATGATACGCCGGAGAACCTGGGCGAAACATACCGAGGAACCTCTCACACCTATTATGCGGCGAAGTACTGGATGACTGGGGCTTACAACTTCACAGATGATGGTCCGCCCCAGCCCTTTATCCCCTTGCTCTGTTTCTGGGACGATTATGATATGGGTCCCTGGGCGCTTCCTCATGTGTACGACTACATGGAAGGAAAGGATTCTACCACCAGGAACTATCCGTTGATGGCAGAGACTTATAACCGTAGGAATTACCTGACTTCCTATGCCAAAGAGCAGAAGACGGAATTTGGCACAATCTTTGTTGACCGGGGGCCAGAGCCGGATAGCTATTCCGGCATTGTTTCTGTATCGGATACACTGGTAACCCTTGGCGATGAGGGATCTGCCACCTACAAGTTCTCTGTCAGCACTGCTGGTGTTTATGATGTGGCAGTGCAGCTCTGTTTCCCCTTTTGGGACAAGAACAGTATTTATATTGCTCTGGACGAGAATCGGGTGCGGTTTTCAGAGGATCGGCTTTGGTGGCCATACTGGAGGATGACCTTCTGGGCAACCCTGGCGAAAGGTATACCGCTCTCTGCCGGAGAGCATACGCTGACCATTTCAGTCGGGGTCAATGGTGTGCAGTTTTATGGATTCCGTGTTTGCTCCTCGTTTTCCGAGGGACCCACAGCCGGAGATGCCACCTACACGCTGGCTCCAAGAAAATTCAGGGATGTAAACGGCGATATGGTGGGACCCGCTACTGGTTTTAAGCTGACCTTGGAGATGCTTCGCAGAAAGGCTGATTCCGCACTGGTGTGGTATGAGGACTTCCGTGACGAGGAGAAAATCCCGGAAAGCTACTGGACAGTTCTCTCTGGGGAATGGGATGTGTGGCAAGACCCGGACAGCGTTGCTAACCGACCATACTCCCAGCTTGAGGGACGCGGACAGCTTGCGTGGAAATACGATAATTTTTCAGATATCCATATTCGAGCGCAGATCATTATACCGCCTGACGGTGGTGGCAAATCCGGCATCTTCCTTGGGTCGTTATTTCTATGCATTAATTACGACACACAGAGGCTGGAACTCTACGAGGGTTCGACCATTAAGGGAAGCTATGCAGCGACCTATGAAAAGACCACCAATACAAACTTACGGAGCAATCCAAGTGTCTACACCATTGAGATGCGAAAACGCGGCAATACAGTGCGGGTATATTCCTCAACATCCTACACACTTCGTTTTACGGCAACCGTCAGCAGTGGTGGTGGGTATGCTGGTATTCGTTCTGACCTGCCTGTGAACTGCCAACTGCTCCGTCTTGGCGATGCTTGGACTTATGAGCCATATGAACGCTTTGATGTCATAATGCCAGACGGTACCGAAACCAGCTATGGCAGAATTGAGCGGTCAAACTGTACGTGGGATGATGAGTTCCAGGTATTCACATTGACAAGAGATATGGAGGAATCCGCAACCCGCAGCGAGAGCATATCTCTGGATTATGAGTTCTACCATTCCCATATCATGCCGCTTCAGTGTGGAAATGACTATACCGCCAAAATCATCCCCAGGGACATCAATATCTGGATATCCAGATTGTTCCTTGGGGATGCGGACGGCTTTTCTATTCTGTATTACCAGGATGTGGACAGCCTGATCTATTGGGCAAACCAAGCGGCATACAGATGGAAACTGCGAGGAATGTGTATGTGGTCCCTGGGGCAGGAGGATATGCGGGTCTGGGAATGGCTACCCAAACAAACTGAATAAGGGCTTTAAGGGTGTCTGCCAAGTGCAGATGCCCTTTTTGTATACAAAAATCATGAAATGGAGGTAACGATGATGAAGGAATTTTGGAATGTGATCCAGATGGTATTTGCAGCCATTGGCGGTTGGCTGGGCTGGTTTTTGGGTGGGTGTGACGGACTGGTCATCGCCCTTGCGGCCTTTGTCGCCATTGACTACATCACTGGTGTGATGTGTGCGATTGCGGACAAGAAGCTGTCCAGCGAGGTTGGCTTTAAGGGCATCTGCCGCAAAGTGCTGATCTTTTTGCTGGTAGGTGTCGCCAACATCCTGGATGTCCAGGTGATTGGCACTGGCTCTGTGCTTCGTACTGCAGTCATTTTCTTTTACCTCTCCAATGAGGGTGTGAGCCTTTTGGAGAATGCGGCCCATTTGGGGCTCCCTGTGCCGGAGAAAATGAAAGATATCCTGGAACAGCTTCACGACCGTGCAGAAAAAACAGAAAGCGAGGATAAATGATTATGGCTTATACGAACAGTTCACTGGTATCTTATACAAAACTCAGCCCGAATCATTCTGGGCAGAGGACGCACAGCATTGACCGCATTACGCCCCACTGCGTGGTGGGGCAATGCTCGGTAGAAACATTGGGAAATATCTTTGCACCGTCCAGTCGTCAGGCAAGCTGCAACTATGGTATCGGTGTGGACGGTAGAGTCGGAATGTATGTGGAGGAAAAGAACCGTTCCTGGTGTTCTTCTTCTAATGCGAATGATCAGAGGGCGGTCACCATTGAGTGCGCATCGGATACGACAGAGCCGTATGCGTTCAAGGATGTGGTCTATCAGAAGCTGATTACCCTCTGCGTGGATATTTGCAAACGCAATGGGAAAAAGAAACTCCTGTGGCTGGGAGACAAGGATAAGACCCTTGCCTACTCCCCAAAATCTGACGAGATGGTATTAACCGTTCACCGCTGGTTTGCCAACAAATCCTGCCCTGGCAGCTGGATGTACGCCCGAATGGGCGACCTCGCTGAAAAGGTCACGGCGCAGCTTGGCGGAGATACTTCTGGAAATCAGCAGGACACAGCCTATCCAGAAAAACTGACCTCTGGATATTATCGTGTCCGTAAAAGCTGGAGTGATGCAAAATCACAGATCGGTGCTTTTCGGATTCTGTCAAATGCCAAAGCAAAGGCGGAGAGCAATGAAGGATATTCTGTTTACGCTGATGATGGGACGGTTGTCTACTCCCCATCGGGCGCTAGTGAAACTCCTGCCTTCCAGCCGTATCTTGTCAGTGTCAGCATCTCAGACCTGAATATCCGCAAAGGCCCCGGAACCAATTTTGCAAGTTCCGGCTTCACTGGTGTCGGAGCCTTTACCATAGTGGAAGAGGCTACAGGTCAGGGTGCATCTAAGTGGGGCTTGCTCAAAGCCTATAAAGAGAAGCGTAACGGTTGGATTTCTCTCGATTACGCAAAGAAAATCTAAGATTTTGCCCAGCAGTTTTGTGCTGCTGGGCATCCTTTTTTAGGCGTAAAAATTCTTGCAGAAATAGACCTCGTATTGCTTGACTAATCGGCGATATAGAGCGTTAATACAGTGAACCCTATAGGAAGGAGGAGTAATTCTATGAGAATTAAGGTTATCAAGCCCAAAACGGAAACGGAACTGAAGCGGAAACGAGTATGTGCATATGTGCGTGTTTCCACTGATAGTCTGGAGCAGGAAGACTCACTGGATAACCAGGCATCTTATTTTTCTGACTACATCCGAAGCAACCCATCCTGGGAATTCGCTGGGATTTATGCAGACCAGGGTATCTCTGGATTTAAAGAAAACCGTCCACAGTTTCAGAAAATGATTGCAGATGCCAGGGCAGGAAAAATAGATATGATCATTGTAAAAAGCGTATCTCGCTTTGCAAGAAATACCGAGACCGTGCTGAAGTTCTCCAGGGAACTAAAAAGCATTGGTGTCGGTATTTTTTTTGAATTACAGAATATCAATACCCTGTCTGGACCCGGCGAATTGATGCTCACCATTATCGCAGCTTTTGCCCAGGCAGAGAGCCAGGGCGCATCGGATAACGCCAATTTGACCTATAAAAGAAAGTTCAAGGCGGGTATCCCTGTGCACGACCTCAAATACACCTTCGGTTTTGACAGCGATGAGGGCGGCAATGTTTACATCCTAGAGGAGCAGGCCAAAACCATCCGGCTTATTTTTGACTTGGCACAGAAAGGCATCTGGCCCAGTAAAATTAAGCAGTATCTCAATAAAAACAATATTCCTGCCTGCTCCGGCGGTAAGTGGGATGATACGGGAATCTTCAGAATTCTAAAAAATCCAGCTTACAAAGGCGACATGGTTCTTCAAAAGACCTATCTGGATGCGAATCGTGTCCGCCATAAAAATACCGGGCAGAAAGACCAGTGGTATATTGCGGAAAATCATACTGCGATTGTACCGCCAAAGCAGTGGGATGAGGTGCAGGAAATTCTACTGGCACGGAGCGAACAGCTTACTCCACGACCGCCGCAGAAGCCGCCTCAGCCTCGCTCCTGCCGCAATCAGTATCCACTTACAAATAAACTGTTCTGCCCCTTCTGTGGGCAGAAACTCCACCATAAATGGTCGAACCAGGGAAAAAACGAATATTGGGCTTGCAGTACAAATGTGAAGGTCGGCTCCAAAGCCTGCAGGGGCATTTGGCTTCCTGCGGAAATCGCCAACAGCTGGGGTGAGATTACAGAGCCTACCACGGTAATCTGCTATGAGGACGAGTATGGTATGCGTCACTTCACCGCATATCCAAAAGAAGAATATGAATTGTCGGACGAGTGTCCGTACCAAAGAAAGGAAAATTGATATGGCAAGACAAATTGTACACATTCCTGCACAGAGAAATATTGCAAACCGGGCTGTTGCCCCCGATACGAAGTTAAGAGTGGCAGCATATTGCCGCGTATCCACAGAGCAGGACGAACAGCTGAACAGCTTTGAAAACCAGGTCACCTACTACACGGAATTCATCAACCGTAATCCCAACTACGAACTGGCTGGCATTTATGCAGATGAAGGTATTTCTGGCACCAGTACCAAGCGGCGTGAACAGTTCAACCGCATGATTGCAGATTGCGAAGCAGGCAAGATCGACCTTATTATTACCAAGTCCATCAGCCGATTTGCCCGCAACACACAGGACTGCCTGAACTATTCCAGAAAACTGAAAGATTTGGGGATTGGGATCACATTTGAAAAAGAAAATATAAGCACGATGGACAGTACGGGTGAATTGCTTTTTACGATACTCTCCTCCCTGGCACAGGACGAAAGTCGTTCCATTTCTGAGAACTGCCAGTGGGGCATCCGCTCCCTTTTTAAGCAAGGTGTTGTCCATATCAACACGAATCGATTCTATGGCTACGATAAGGACGAGGATGGTAGACTGGTCATCAATCCAGAGCAGGCCAAGGTGGTGCGTTGGATTTTTGAATCATACATGGACGGGATTAATCCAGACATTCTCGCAAAACGGCTTATGGAGCAGGGCGTTCCAGGCTGTATGGGTAAACCAAAATGGACGGTTGATACCATCATGGGTATTCTGCAGAATGAAAAGCACATGGGCGATGCAATTTTGCAAAAAACATTTACTGCGGACTATCTTACCAAAAAGCAGGTGAAGAACGAAGGGCAGCTTGCTCAGTACCATGTCAAGGATGACCACGAGGCCATTGTTAGCAAGGAACTCTGGGAGGTTGTTCAATTGGAAATCCAACGGAGAAAAGATTATATGAAAAGATATGGTCTTCGTACAATGGGCAGAAATACGGATGAACAGCCTTTTACGAACCGGGTATTCTGCGGGGTTTGTGGGCAACTTTTCTGGCGCAGGACTCTTTACAGGTTAAACGGGAGCATTAAAGCCTGGATGTGTGCCAGCCGCTGTAAAGGGAAAGATGTCAAGGGTTGCATCAACGACACAATTTTGGAAGCCGATTTGCATAAGGCGTTTGTAATGGCATGGAACGCTATGCTGGAAAATCGGGAGGACTTCTTGGCGCATTGGAAAGAGCAGCTGAGTACTTCGAACCCGCTGGTGGCTTTCCGGGCAAAACAATTTATGCAGCTCACGGCAAAAGCAAAACCCATGAAAGAACTAGATATGAGTATTGTAAGTAAGACCCTCGACCACTGCGATATCAAACCGCTTGGGGTTATTGATTTTTACTTTTTGGACGGTAGCCACATTGGACTGGTCATGGATGACTAAACATAAAAAGGCTCTGCGCGATCCAGCAATGGGTAGTGCAGGGCCTTTTTATGTTATGGCGATAATTTCATTCTAATAGGATTAGTTTGCGTTATGAAAAGACACATATTATTGCTATAATTTAATAGCCCCAGGGGAGGCAGGAATCCCTTACACGATGAGCCTTTCGTGGGAATGGAGGTGAGATTATGAAGCAAGCGAAGCAAGGTGTGTTGGTAGCACCATCCGTAAAATGGAAATCCACTGCTAAGGCCGAGAAGCGTAAAGCTGTAAAGGAGAAAATCAAGAGTGCCTATACGGAAGAAGCCAAGGTTGAAGTAATTCCGGCAATACGAGATCTGACCGCTGACACGCCAAAAATCCTGAGAGTTGCAGCGTATTGTCGTGTCAGCACAGGTCAAGAAGCCCAAGCCGGAAGCTACGAATTACAGGTGCAGTACTACACCCAGTACATTCAGAAAAGAGAAGATTGGGAATTGGTGCAGGTCTATGCTGATGAAGGCATCAGCGGGACAAATATCCGTCACCGGGAGCAGTTTAAGCAGATGATTGCTGACTGCGAAGCTGGTAAAATCGATCTTATTATCACCAAGTCCATCAGTCGTTTCGCCAGAAATACATTGGACTGCTTGACCGTTGCCAGAAAACTAAAGCAGCAGGATCCTCCTGTTGCTATATTTTTTGAGAATGAGGGAATAACCACCACTGATAGGAACACGGATGCCATGCTGGCACTACTGAGTTCCGTTGCACAGGGAGAATCCGAAAACAAGTCTGAATCCATAAAATGGGCTTGTAGAAATCGGTTCTCCCGTGGCATTCCTCTGTTTCCGACTTGGTGCATATTGGGATATGACAAGGACGAATTTGGAAATGTATTTATCGTAGAAGAGGAAGCCGAAGTGGTGCGGTATATCTATAAATCATATTTGAACGGAATTTCCGGTCCTGAAATTGCTAAAAGCCTTACGGAACTTGGAATACCGACTGTCAAGGGCTTGAACGAATGGTCGCCGGGAGCGGTTTATGGAATCCTCAAGAACGAGAAATATTGTGGAGACGTCCTCATGCAGAAGACTTATACGCCGGATTGCTTAACGCATCGCTCTGTAAAAAATACAGGCCAGGAGCGACAGTACATGATGCGTGATTACCACCCAGCCATTATATCTAAGGACGAATGGAATGAGGTGCAGCATCGCCTTTCCAGCAAGGTATATATTCGGCGTAGAAAACAGAAACCGGCACCGCCACCGCTCAACTTGCAGTGGAACAAGCGTGGGAAATTGAAGGGATTTCTTGTGCTTGATCCGTCCTGGAAAGCAAAACATATTGCGGAAGTGCGCCAGGGAATCGAAAATCATTACAGAAAGAAAGGGTAAATCATTATGGGAATGTTAGAAAACTTTAAGGTAATTGAAATCACTAAGACAACGGAGCCGCCTTGTGTCATCATTGAGGATAACAAGCTGCGTTTTACTAAGCCAGTGGCTATTGAACTTGGGTATCCGGCTTTCGTGCGCGTCCTTTTGGATGATGCTGGGCAGCGGCTTGCCATCCAAGTTGCAAGGGGCAATGAAAGCAATGTAATCAAATTTTCTGGGGATAAGGAAACTCAGAAGGTGTCCATTCTTTATCAGAACGCAGTTATGGTAGATCTGATTCGTGCGGTTATGCCTTCCTGGGAGAAGGGTGTAAAGTATCGTGCCAGGGGTGTGCTGAGCAAGGAGGATAAAGCTATCGTTTTTGATCTCAAGACCGCAGAGACATACCAGCGGTTCAAGAAAAAGAAGGCAGAATAATTAGGGCGGTGCCGATGGTGATAAATTTGCCATCGGCATTTGCTATTTTACATAACTACTATATATAATAGAAGAAACACTTCTCCTGCCATCCTGATGTAGTTGAAAATATATGTGAAAATTGCTATAATGGTAAAAGTGAAAAAGGGAACCCCAGATAAATAAATATGATCTGGTGTTCCTTTTTTAGTGGGGTGAAATAACCCCTTTGTTCTTACCCCAGGGGTAAAGGGTGCAGATGCCAGGGTAACTCCCCCTAATATGCAAGAATAGTGTGACTAAAACAGTTTGGCATAAACCGCTTGTACCCGTGTGAGGGGAGTATTATTTCTTGACGAACTGCCGGAATTTGACCGCAGGACGCTTGAAACACTCAGGCAACCGCTTGAGGACGGAGTTATAACCATATCAAGAGCGCAAGGGTCGGTGTCCTACCCGTGCGATATTATGCTTGTTGCCGCAATGAACCCCTGCCCTTGCGGAAACTTCGGCAACCCGAAGGGAAAATGCACCTGCTCTCAGAATATGATACAGAACTATCTCGGTAAGATAAGCCGCCCTGTTCTTGACAGGATAGATATACAGGTTGAAATGCCACAGTTATCTTATGAGGAAATAAGCAGTGCGAAAAAGGGCGAGCCGAGCAGTGCCGTGCTTGAACGTATAATGAAAGCAAGAGAAATACAGCAAAAGCGTTTTGCTGGTACGGAAATACGCTCAAACTCCAAAATTCCGCCCTCATATCTTCACGAAATGTGTCCTATGGACGAAAACGCAAAGCAGATGCTCTCCGACTGCTTTGATAAAATGGGGTTGTCGGCAAGGGCATACGACAGGATACTTAAGGTCGCACGCACCTGTGCTGACCTTTCAGGAAGCGAGGTAATAAGGCGGCAGGATATATCCTCGGCGGTAAATTTCAGAAGCCTTGACAGGAAATACTGGGGTGCGGGGAAATAACCGTCATTTTACCGCTTATCATATTTATTATTTATAGTGCGGTAAAATATCTGACAAATCGGCCTTGTTTTTACCGCCGCAGAGTTATAAAAACGCCGAAATTTTTCTGTCGGCTTGACAAAAACGAAATCAAAATGCTAAAATAAATACAGTCGAGTAGCGAAAGCGTAAATCCGGACACGGATTTACGCTTTATTTTTTTGCCAAAAGAAAGGAATATAAATATGGAACAGGAAAAAGTAAACAGGCTCGGGACAGAGCCTGTAAAAAATCTGTTGCTCAAAACGGGACTTCCCGTGATACTCTCAATGGTATTGCAGGCGGTCTACAACATAGTTGACAGCGCATTTGTAACGAATATGCAGACAGGCGGCGAGGCGGCGTTCAACGCACTGACGCTTGCCTTTCCTATGCAGATGCTTATGGTGGCGGTAGGTATAGGAACAGGTGTTGGTGCAAACGCTCTGCTTTCAAAATCTCTCGGACAAAGCGATAAGGAAAAAGCGAGCCTAACCTCCGGCAATGCGGAATTTCTTGCGCTTATAATATATGTTGTTTTTCTGCTTGTCGGACTGTTCGGTGTAGAGCCTTATATCCGCACGCAGACGCAGGACGGGGAGATAGCGGGAATGGCGGTCGATTACCTTACGATATGCTGTACAATGTCATTCGGCATCACATTCTTTTCGATATATGAAAAGCTGCTGCAGGCAACGGGCAGGTCGCTTTTTTCGACGATAGCCCAGATAGCAGGCGCTGTCACCAACATAATCCTCGACCCGATAATGATATACGGACTTCTCGGTTTTCCCGAAATGAAAGTAAAAGGTGCGGCTCTCGCAACGGTTATAGGTCAGATAGTTTCTCTTGTCACCGCTCTTATCTTTCATATCAAATTCAACACGGAAATAGTAAAAAAACTGCGTTACAAAAAGCCCGATATGAAAATTATCAAGGGCATATACTCTATAGGACTTCCGGCTATAATCGCACAGGCGCTTATGTCTATAATGACCTACGGTATGAACGTAATCTTAGGCTCGGTAAGCGTGGACGCTGTCACCGCCTACGGACTTTACTACAAGGTACAGCAGTTCTTCCTGTTTGCCGCTTTCGGTATGCGTGACGCAATAACTCCCGTCATATCCTACGCTCACGGAATGGCAGACAAAGCCCGTATCAAAAACGGCATAAAGTACGGAATGCTCTATACGCTTATAATAATGGCGCTCGGCACAATTCTTATCGAAATTTTCGCCGTGCCTCTCGGCGAGATGTTCTCGCTTTCGGGCAACTCACTCAGGCTATGCACAGACGCAATGCGCATTATCACAATAAGCTTTGTATTTGCAGGAATGAATATCGCATTTCAGGGCATATTTCAAGCGATCGACGGCGGTTTGCAATCGCTCATAGTATCGCTCTTAAGACAGCTTGTGCTTGTACTGCCGGTAGCGTGGGGATTTTCGCTCCTTGTCCTCGGCGGTGCGCCCGATATGCTTATGTGGTGGGTGTTCCCGATAGCAGAAGCTATCTCTGCTCTTGTTTCCGTTATCTTTATGATCAGACTTAACAAAACAAAAATCGCCGTATTATAGCGATTCAAACAATTTAATATTTCTCCGACAGAAAATTCACTTTTGATATTGAAATTTTACCTGCAAAAGTGTAAAATATCATTCGGAGAATAAAAAACAGCCTCCGCAAAAGCGAAGGCTGTTTAAGCATATGTTTACTTTTCAAATATCATCTTGATTCTGCCGATAAGGGGAAGATCCTTGGCCTTGCCGCCGATAGCGTTGATAAGGCCGGTTACCAGTATGATTATCGGTACAGCCATGAATATTATGTGTATCAGCCAAGCTAAAAGAACACCTACAAAGCCTGCGGCAAATTCGTTGAATGTAGCGTAGAAAATACCGTAGTAAACAGCGTTGTACAGAATTCTTGCAAAGAAGTATTCAATAGCTCCCACTGCCATTACACCGAGAATAACAGGAAATATCATTGAAAGATGATACTGTAAGAATTTTGACTTGCCCGCTGTGATACAGGGAGCTACAAGCATACCTGCAAGCACGATGATTGCAATAAAGCCGCCGAATATCCATCCTGTAAGTATGTATGCGAGTACCGCACAATAAGCGAGTATTGACATTGCCTTACCTGTGTTTATATCGTTGGCGTCCATTGTAGAAGTTACATTCTTTGTGTCAAATATTTTCTGAAAGAAGCCCGGATTTTGATTTATCGGAACAGGTGCAACAGAACCGTCAAGGTTTGCACCGCACTTTGCGCAGAACTTTGAGCCGTCCTGATACTCTGTTCCGCATTTAGGACAAAATGGCATAATTATTTCCTCCTGTTTGTTATGTCTATACCTCTGTATTATATCCGCTGTATGCAGATACCAGTTAATTATACACCCCTACGGCATCAAAGTCAATACCGCAATTGTAAAGTTTAATTAAGAAATATGAAAGCATTGATTAATTTTGCTATTGCATTTACACTGGTATATTTATTTTCGTGTATTATTAAATTTTCAAACAACATAAGGAGAACTATGAACAATACAAACCCTTTTATATATTCCGATGACAACAAGCGTTATCACACGTTGAATTACTATAATAAATCATCGTTCAACAGCAAAGTGTTCAAGGCGGTCATTGACGCAGGCTTCACCTGCCCGAATAAAGACGGCACAAAAGGCACGGGCGGATGTATCTACTGTATGGGCGGAAGCGGCTACTTCACCGAAAAATCGGACGGTGAAATCTACGACAGCGTAAAGCGTCAGCTTGCCGCTGAAAAGGAACGTATATACAAGAAACACCCGGACAGCCTCATTACAGCCTACTTTCAGGCAAATACCAACACATACGCACCTGTCGCAACGCTTAAAGAGGCATACACTGCGGCGCTTGATTTTGGAGTACACGGAATTTCAATCGGCACAAGGGCCGACTGCCTTCCCGATGATGTTATCGCCCTGCTCTGTGACATTAACAGCAAGACCCACCTTACCGTTGAGCTTGGCTTGCAGACAATACACGATAAATCAGCACAAATCATCAACAGATGCTACACCTATGACGAGTTTCTGGAGGGCTACCGTAAACTGCAAGAATCCGGCATACGCACCTGCCTTCATCTGATTGACGGCTTGCCGGAAGAAAGCCTATCCGATATGCTCGAAACCGCAAAGGAGGTCGCCCGTCTGCACCCTGACGCCGTGAAGATACACCTTCTTCATATAAATCACGGCACCGCTCTTGAACGGCTCTTCCTGTCGGGCGGTTACGTTCCGCTCACCCGTGACGAGTACATAGATATAGTAATATCACAGCTTGAATATCTCCCCGCCGACATTGTCATAGAGCGGATTACCGGCGATGCGGACAAGCGTTGTCTGGTAGCTCCCCTGTGGAGTGCCGACAAAATTGCGGTACTTGGCGGCATAGACCGTCAGATGAAGCTGAGGGATACTTATCAGGGGATAAAAGCTGATGTTATGTGATTTCATATCTGAATGTAAGTGAAACCGCAGTATCGGGTCAGTTTCGATACTGCGGTTTGCTGTTGCCTATCCTTAAGCTATATGCTGAAACATTTGCTGAGGAAAACCCTGCTTGTTCGGATCTGTAATCTTGATTTTTCTGCACTTATATATTAGATTTAGGAGCAAAATGGACGGATATTAACGCTCGTGTGCATATTGTCTTAATTCTTCTGCGATTTTTTTAAATTCAACATCATCTCTGATAAAGTCATATATTTTATCGTCCATTTCGTTTATCTGGTGCATTGAATCATTCGCATTAATATTATGCCAAACTTCGCCGTACTCTTTTCCGCGCGCAATCAGGCAGGTATATGTTTCTGTCGGCTTGTATACTGCTTTATCATTATCGATAGATTGATTTTTGGCAAGGGTCAGATATTTTATGGTTTCATTGCGATTGTTGATTTTGGCATAGAACCAAGCAATATCGAGATATGTCCATGCGATTTTTTGCTTAAAAAAGCCATAATTCTTATCTTCAAAGATTATGTTCAATATGTCGATGACTTTTTTATTCAATAAAATCAGTTCCTCAGGTGTATAGGGCTTTGTGTTATCATCCAAAGGAGCACAGTTGAAGGTTATACCGGAAAGCATTAACTGCAAGTGGGTTAAAATTGCGTCCTGCTGATATCTGTATCGTTTGGTTTTGTCGGATACAGATACAAGCAGATCTTCTCTGCACTGATGAGCATAAGGCATTGTATTTGCAAGACTTTCCGCTTTTTCGGGCATATTTAATTTGGGATAAGCATAACAAAGCAACTGAATCGCACTGTGCCTTAATTCTGTGTCCTTAGAGTTTTCAAGCACATTTTCTTCGAGTGAAACAACTTCCTGTAACAATTTTTCGTAATGCTCATCAGATATTGTATCTGTTTCTTGCGGTGAACAATACAAAGCACTTGCGAGCTCGTGCGACAACTTATATGCCGACGGATATTTTCTGATAGCTTTTCGCAAAATTTCAACACCTTTCGACCACTGACCATTGGTTGTATACTCTCTTGCGGCTTCTGACAGTGACTCAATTTCTTTTTCTCTTGACGAAGCATCGACTTCCAGCAAGAAGTCGGTCGTTACATCGAAAAAGTTTGCCAGTATAGGCAGCAGTGAAATATCAGGTAAAGCAATATTTGTTTCCCAACGACTTACCGCCTGCGCAGAGATCGAAAGCACTTCGGCAAGTTGTTCTTGCGTCATATTCCTATCTGAGCGCAGTTTTTTAATAATATTTCCGAAACTCATATTTACAACTCCAATTCAAGTATTCAGCCGATCGAACTGTAATTATATTATAATCTATAGATAGTCAGCAGTCCACCGCTTAATAATTGAGAAAAAATCAATTTCAAATTGGATTATCGATAAAGACTTTAGCGCATTGTCAAGTTCAGACAAGTTGCATTTTCCACTATGATATGCTAAAATATTCACGAGGGGAAACCTTGGACGTCAGGCGGTCAATTCATCTCCCGAAAGTGCGAAAGCACTTTGAAAGGAGGTGGAGCTGTGTACATAACACTAAGCGATTTAACACAGATAGGAATATTTCTTACTGCTTTCACAGTTATGATATTCACAATCATTTCTTTTTATAAAAAGAAATAACCGCCCCAGTCGCAAACGGAAGGCGGTTATTTCTTAACTGATTTAAACGGGAGCGACCGTCTGTCGTTTCCCTCTTTATTTATATTATAACATATTTTCAGCTGTTGTCAAGTTCGATCCGGTTGCATTGCTGTCGCTTTTGTGCTAAAATACGCTTGTGGACCTTAAATCCGGATTATCATAAAGGAGAAACAATATGGATATGAAACAGCGTATGCACGCAAATCTTCCCTATAAAGCCTGGCTTGACGGGCTGAGCGAAGAACGTGCGGAATGCAAGCGTAAGATATACGAATTCAACAACTGCCACCCGGATGACCGAGATAAAATGGACAAAATCCTCCGCTCGCTTCTCGGTAAGACAGGTGACACTATTCATATAGAACAGCCGTTCCACTGCGATTACGGCAGTAATATCGAGGTCGGCAACAACTTCTTTGCAAACTATAATCTGGTAATACTTGATGTCGGCAAGGTTAAAATCGGCAATAATGTTATGCTTGCTCCAAATGTAGCCATCTACACAGCAGGTCATCCCGTACATTATATTCCCCGTAACACAGGCTATGAATACGGCATAGATATAACGATAGGCGATAACGTATGGATAGGCGGAAACGTTGTAATCACACCGGGAGTAAAGGTCGGAAACGGCGTTGTTATCGGTGCCGGGAGCGTTGTGACAAAGGATATTCCCGACAACTGCATAGCCGCAGGAAATCCTGCAAGGGTTATCCGTGAAATAACGGACGAGGACAAGCATTATTACTTCAAAAAACGTCGCTTTGACGTTGACGATTACCTGATACCCGACACAATAGACTGGAGCAAAATATGAACACACCGACTTTTGATATAAACAAGGTAGATACCCCGTGCTATGTCACAGAAGAATGCTATCTCAGACGCAACTGTGAGATACTGAAAAGCGTACAGGATATGACAGGCTGTAAGATACTTCTTGCACAGAAAGCGTTTTCGATGTACAGCACCTACCCTCTGATAAGCGGCTATCTCAGCGGTACTACCGCAAGCGGACTTTACGAGGCACGGCTCGGATATGAATATTTCGGCAATGAAACGCACGTTTTCTCTCCTGCCTATACAGATAAGGAAATAAACGAGCTTGCAAAGTACGCAGGACAGTTTGTGTTCAATTCAATAAGGCAGTTTGCCCTGCACCGTGACGCAGTAAAGGACAAGCACTGCCTTATCCGTGTAAATCCGAGATTTTCCACACAGGAGGGACACGAGATATACGACCCGTGCGCTCCCGGCTCAAGGCTCGGACAGACGCTTGCTTCATTTGAGGAGGATATAAAGCGTTACGGCGAGGAAATCCTTGACGAAATAGACGGACTTCATTTTCACACCCTCTGCGAGCAGAACAGCGACGACTTAATGCGTACCGCAAAGGAGGTCGAGGTGCAGTTCGGCAAGTATCTTGATAAGATGAGCGTTATAAATTTCGGCGGCGGACACCATATAACAAGGGATGACTACGATATTGACACACTTGTTGAGGTGATAAACCATTTCAAGAATGAATACGGGCTTGAGGTGTATCTTGAGCCGGGCGAGGCTGTCGCTCTGAATGCAGGATTTCTTGTAACAACTGTGCTTGACGTGATAGACGGAAAAATAAACGGCGAGGACGATATAGCGATACTTGACGCTTCAGCCGCCTGCCATATGCCTGATGTGCTTGAAATGCCGTACCGCCCAGTTATCATTCAGCCAAACGGCAATATTGCCGGAGAAAAGGGCGAAAGGGCTGTCACTGTGCGGCTTGGCGGCAACACCTGCCTTGCAGGCGATGTGATAGGAGATTATTCATTCGACGAGCCGCTTAAACCGGGCGACCGCCTTGTGCTGTGCGATATGTCGATATACTCAATGGTAAAGAACAACACGTTCAACGGTATGGCTCTGCCGTCAATATACTATAATACCTCGCTCGGTATGCGGAAAATAAGAGAGTTCTCTTATGATGATTTCAGGTGCAGGCTGTGATTTCGGCTTTAAGCAGAACTATCAGAGAAGCCTTGTTTTCAGCGACAGCCATTTCCATATGGACAAAGCATTTCAAAGGGTAAAACAGCCAAAATAAGCAAAACGGTTGAAAACTAATGTATATGTTGAATACTTTGTTGAAAGTTTTTTGTGCATATCACACAAACTATCGTGAAATGTTTAAGGACTATTGAACAAAAGTGAAAAATAATCGCAGAAAAATTGACAAATTGAAAAATCTTTGTTGACGAACAAAGAACATTTGGATATACTATAGGTACAGAGCGGAGATACCGCATAACATCTCAATGCGGACAGCTCGACGGAAAGATAATACGATTTTACGGAGGTAACCAATCATGTTTGTTAAAGAAGTAAGCGTTAAGAATCAGGTAGGTTTACACGCAAGACCCGCAACATTCTTCATCCAGAAGGCTAACGAGTACAAGTCATCAATCTGGGTTGAGAAGGAAGAAAGAAGAGTAAACGCAAAGAGCCTTCTCGGTATCCTTTCACTCGGCATTGTAGGCGGTACAACTATCAGAATCATTGCTGACGGCTCTGATGAGCAGCTTGCTGTTGACGGCCTTGTAAAGCTCGTTGAAAGCGGTTTTGCAGAATAATTCACACTCCCGACCAAGTAGTGTATATCGGGTAATAACCCGATGTGTAGACGTGTAGAAAAGTGTAGACGGACAGAATTACATTTATAAAGAAACAGCGGGGATTTTGCGTAAAGCAGGTCACCCGCTGTATTTTTATTTAACAGTCTTTACCGTTTAGATTTCAAAGGAGCATTATATTGAAAAGAACAGGAAAAATCGCAGCCGCATTTATCACGGCTTTAACGGCTGTGGCGTCAATAACGGCGTGCAGTGCCGATTATTCGCATATTGACGGCTACAGCGACATAGAAAACGCACGAAAGCTGTATTCCTCGCTGTATTCAGCCGAGATCACGGTTACGGATAAGCAAACCGGTACGGTTACGCAGGAACTGACATTCTGCTACGATAAGAGCGATACCCTATCGTACAGCTATTTCGGCACAGACGGCAAAACAAAATATTATGAATATCACAACGGCTCGGAGTACAACTATTATTCCGACGGCGAATGGCATACTCTTGTGAGCGGCGATAAGGATTATGTATGCTACACACGCACTAACAAGATGTCTATGACCGCAGAGGGCATGATATTCATAAAGCCCGAAAGCGTGACAAGCTCGGAAGTAAAGAATACGGCAGACACAAAGGTAATCACTATGCAGTACGATGTTTCAAAGCTCAACAGCTCAATGGCTTCTCAGCTCGGTCTTGTCGGTGACCTTGACAGCTTCAGCGTTGTGTATACAATTGATAAAGACGGATACTGCACCTCAATGGAGCAGACCGGCACAGCCACAAAGGACGGCGTACAAAGCAAGGTGGATTATCTTATGACCGTCAGCCATATGAATGATATTGCCTCGGTAAGTAAGCCGCAGGTACAGGAAAGTGCGGATAAGTCAGACGCAGAGTAAATTATAAGAATCGCCCGTAGGTTTAGGCTACGGGCTTTGTTTTTAGATAAACTGATTATTGATAAAACCTCATTGTGAAATATATCGCCAACACCGCTGAAAGAATTTTCCGTACTGACAAGCCATTAATATTTTCGTGAGTGTATCAGTGCAACTGCACTAACATTGACCTTTCAAAAAAACGCCGCTAACCTAAGATATATGTACTAATATGCGGACGTGTAGCGTTAAGCGTCCCTGCATTAACAGGTCATACAATGTTCAGGTGGTTATTCGAGTTCAGCCAACACCCCGACGGGGTGGGGGTGTGAGTAAGGAAAGAGGGAGCCACGAGGGAGAGAACCTAAGAGATAGGGAGAGGGGCTGTCAAGTCCAGCGGAGCTTTAGCGGAGTGCACGAGCCTTGCGTGAGCGAGGCTCAGACTTGCACCTAGTCTCTTTGGTTCTTTCCCTCGTTAATATTGACAGGTGTACCCACTCGAATAGCGAACCCGAGAAGTGCTGTCCGATAAACAGAACTATCGGTAGCTTGCTATCGTAGGCAAAGCTGAATAATATAACATAAGTACATCTAATACAAGACTTTTTCAACAATCTGCGCCCGTAGGCTTAGCCTACGGGCTTTTTTGACGCTTTTTCCCGAATATAATCAAAAAACAAAACGAAAATGTTGTGAAAATTTACAAAATAGCTTGATTTGCGTTCTTTTTTATGGTAAAATTAAATAAAATCATAATGGCGGTACTGCGTATATCTGTAAAGCAATCATATTTCACTGCCTTTGATTTCAGCTATTTAATTGCGTTGCCCCACTTTAACAGTTTATCACATTGAACTATTACATACATATTAGCCCAAGGAGGCGAATAAGGTGCAGTTAAACACCAACGGTCAGAAGTTTATAAATATAATAATCGGCTTTTCACGGGATTTTCCCTTTACCGTAAATCCGGGCGAACATTCCGAGAAAACCTACCCTTCTCTTTTAGAGCTGATAAATCCCGATGATATTCCTCCGATAACCGAAATGTTCACTGATGTATCACAGGACGAGGAAAAGCGTTTTGAAGCGCATTGTCGTTTTATGGTGAACGATGAATATCACTGGTTTTTTCTTTCGTGCAAGGCGGTATATGCAGAGTACGGCAGACCTGTGCGTTTTGAGGGAACGATGTGCGATGTATCGACCTACCTTGAAACAGCGGGCGACGACCTTGTATATAACGAATTCCGCAAAAAGCACAACATAAAGCTGTCCGAACTTAAAAAAGGCGCTCCGCGTCTTGCCGATGTGCTTGATGTCGACTACCTTACAAGCATACAGCGTCCTTTTGCCGTGCCACAGCTTTATTCCGCCATATTTGACGAAAAAGGAAAGCTGATATGTGCGCCGAAAACACAGCATAAATCCCTTTCTCCCAATGATTTTGCCTATCAGAAGAAAAAGAATATCCGCATAAATCACCTTATCAGCGGAACGTGGATACTGGGAGCGAAAACGCAGGAATTACTCGATGACAACATTCAGCTGTGGGAAACGCTCGTACAGACCGTTTCCCGTATGGCGAACGCATTTGTTGTAGTTCTTTCGGAGATGGACAATTCGCAGAATGCAAACAAGCTGCTCGGTCAGAATGTCGAGGAGCAGATACTGCTGAATAATATCTACGCTATCATAATGCAGAGCAAAAGCGCAGATATTGCGTTAAACTCCGTCACAGAGCTTATAGGCGATTACTTTCACCTTGACAGGATAACCATAATCGACCGTGATGATTTTACTCAGGAGCTGTGCTGGTGCAAGGATTACAAGTACCGCCACCTCCCTCTTGAAATAGACGGCGATACCGCACTTGACTGTGCCTCGATCCGTGATGATCTGAGCCTTACGTCATCGGCTTTTTCGGATACGGATACCAACGACCTTACAAAGTTCGGTATCAAGTCGTATGCTATCTTCAAGCTGATAAATTCGGGGGCTTTTGACAGTCTTATAATGTTCCAGACGATTGAAAAAGAGCATAACTGGACACAGCGTGAGCGTAAACAGCTCCGCAACATTTCACAGATAATCTCCTCGCTTATGATGCGTAAGGAAACGCAGGATAAGCTGGAGCAGTCGCAGAAGCTTATGCGTCAGCTTGCCTTTTATGACGCTATCTACAATATTCCGAACCGTGCAAGGCTGAACAAGGACCTTGACAAGATAATTAAGCGTAATACAAAAGGCTCGCTTATCGCTTTCAAGGTCACCAACACACGCACTCTGTCCGCAGTTTACGGTCACACCTATTCCGATATGCTGCTGCGCAGTATCGCTCAGTATCTTAAGGACCTGCCCGTAAAGGACATTGGTGTATATTATTTCACAAATGCGATTTTTATGCTTAATCTTCCGGATTGTACCGACAATGAAGCTAAAAATCTTGTCGAAATGCTGATACACCGTTTTTCAAAGCCGTGGAAATTCGGCGAGGATGAGCATTCCATCCATTGCAGTCTTGGCATAGCGTTCTATCCCGAAAACGGCGAGGACGCCGAGGAGCTTTGCAAGGCGGCAAGCACGGCAATGTACCGTGCAAGAGAATTCAAGCAGAACAGCTACGCCTTCTATTCAGGCTCGCTTGAGCGTACAAGAATGTTTGCGGCAAGCCTTGAACAGCATATAAGAGAATGTATAAACGACGGTATGAGAGGCTTTTCACTGCGTTTTCAGCCGTCCTTCAGTGCGGTTGACGGCAGTATAATCGGCTGTGAGAGCTTTGTACGCTGGCACGACGATCAGTACGGCAATATTCCTAACTCAACTTTGTTCCCTATGGCTGAAAATCTCGGCTTATCCCACGTCATAGACGGCTGGGTAATGGAGCGTTCGTGCGAATTCTGCAAGGAGATACAGGACGCAGGCTTTGAGAATTTTACCGTCAGCGTAAATCTTACCGCAGGCGAACCGCAATCTGCCGAAATCGTAACGCAGGTACGTCACGCTCTTGAAGAAAGCGCACTCCCTCCGTCCTCTCTGATACTCGAAATTCCTGTAAAGGCCAACATTTTCTACAGCGACAGCACCCATATCCTGCACGATCTGCGTACTCTCGGTGTAAATATTGCCATAGATAAATACGGCACGGGGAATATTTCGTTAAAGGTCCTCAAAAACTCATACGTCAACCTTGTGAATCTTCCGGCAAAGCTGTTTATGAATCACGAGGACGAATTTGACACTGAGCTTGTAAGCTCGGTCATCCATCTTGCAAAATGCCGTGAGCTTACCGTATGTGTAAAGGGCATTGAGGACAAGGAACAGCTCGATACCGTGCAGAAGTTCGATATTGACAGGATACAGGGCTACTACTGTTCACGTCCGCTGTCGCTGACGGAAGCAAAGACAGTATTTACCGAAAGTATAAGAATAAAGGGATGCTGAGCGTATCCTCAGACTGTCGATAAACCCACGCACCGCAAAAATGCAGAAAAGTAAACCGGCGCAAACTAAAAATCCGATAAATAAAAAAAATTTCGCACAGCCGTAAAAAAACGGCTGTGCGAAAGCATTTTGGCTTACTGCGTCAACCGCCCCTCAACGTACCTTTGTACGCCTGTCGGGGCGGTTTCCTTGTCTGCGTGTGTTTCTCAACGTCTGCTGCGTGCCGTAAGACCGCAGGATGTATTTTAATGTCACTTGTTGAAAAAGTCGAAGAATTGTTGATAATTCTTCGGCTTTTTGTATTTAATTTGAAAAATTGATGTAAAGAACGCTTTTATTTGCAATTCGCTTGAAAAGAGCGCATTTTTCGAGTATAATATATTTATCTGTAATTGTAAAATCAACTGCGGCTGAAACCGCATTTGTATTAAAAGGAACACAGCTTTATGAAACTTATTCTAAGCAAAATTAAGACCTATTTCGGAAAACTTGATAAGCTGCTGCTGTTCATGTGTATGGGCATTGCTTGCTTTGCCGTATTTATCCAGTATACCCTTTATGAAAACGATATAAGCTCGGCGGTTACCGCAAGCCAGTATAAAACGCAGATCATAGCCTTTATCGCAGGAATTGTAATAGCGATGGCACTGGCGGCAATCAACTATAAATATCTGGCAAAGCTCTGGTTTATATACGTTCCGTTGGCAATGGGGCTGACATTACTGCTGTTCACCCCTCTCGGAATACAGCGTGAAGGCGCAGATGATATAGGCTGGCTCGATCTCGGTATAATGACGATACAGCCGTCTGAGATACTGAAGCTCGCTTTTATACTTTCGCTTGCCGTTCATCTGTCAAAGGTCGAGGACAGAATGAACGAGCCGATACACTTTATCCTGCTGTGCATTCACGGGGCGATACCTACACTGCTTATAAGGCAGACGGGTGACGACGGCTCGGCTTTGGTATTCCTGTTCATCTTCATATGCATGATGTTTGCGGCAGGTCTTTCGTGGAAATATCTTGTAATGATAGCGGTGGCTATCCCTCCGGCTGTCTACGTTTTATGGAATTACCTTATGCAGCCGCACCAGCAGAAACGTTTTCAGGTGCTCTGGGACGCACAGATGCAGGAGGACGAGGCACTGGGAATATATATGCAGCAGCGTGTGGGAAAAATAGCCTTAGGCTCGGGCGGACTTACGGGGCTTGGGCTTTCGGGAGGAGATTATACTTATGTTCCCGAAATTCACAACGACTTCATTTTTTCATATATCGGAATGACTATGGGTCTGCTCGGCAGTCTTCTGGTAGTAGGGCTTATAGCGGCTCTGTCGCTTAAGATTCTGTCAAATGCAAGCGGTGCAAAGGACACTCTCGGCAGACTTATCTGCATAGGCGTATTTGCTCTTATAGTATTCCACACAACAGTAAATATCGGAATGGTACTCGGCATCGCTCCCGTTATCGGCATACCGCTCCCGTTTTTCAGTGCAGGCGGCACATCGGGAATGTGTCTGTTTGCGGCAATAGGGCTTGTGCTGAGCGTAAGCTATCATAATTCGACCAAGTACAGAATGTTCTATACGGAAAAGGATTAAACTCCCTACGGGGACAGACTATCGAAAAGCCTCTATTATTATCAAAAAATGGGGTTGAGGGGCGTAGCCCCCAACAGGGTCTAGGGGCGGTAGCCCCACATTCAGCCCTGGCACGGATGCCGGGCGTGTATGCACAAGGGCTTTGCACGATGCAAAGCCAACCAAGCATACACAGCCTTTCACCGAGGGGAAGGGGTTTGGGGTTTCGGCAAGGATGCCGAGATAGAACGCCCAAAGGCTTTGCAGGACGCAAAGCCCACAAAGCGTTCTTATAGGGATGGAGAATTTGCTCTATTTTATAAAAAACAGACTTTTTCTAAAAGCTGACTCCCTACGGGAGAAAAAATAAATCAGATAAAGCAAAAATGAAAGGAAACGATCATGGCAAAAAAGACAATTCACACCCTTGAGGAGATTTATCCGGAAAGTGCTGTAGCGGTGCAGAGAGAAAGATATGAAAAATCTGCGGAGGAATTCAGGAGCATCTTCGGCGACAGCGATCAGCTTCGTTATTTTTCCGCACCCGGCCGTACAGAAGTAGGAGGCAACCACACCGACCACAATCACGGCAAGGTGCTTGCGGCAAGTGTAAACCTTGACGTTATCGCCGTTGTAGAGCCTACAGATGACAACATCATCACGATAAAGAGCGAGGGCTTCCCCGAGGATTCGGTTGACATATCTGACCTTTCTGTTCACGAGAATGAAAAAAATTCATCTGCCGCTCTTATAAGAGGTGTTGCCGCCGGTTTTAAGAACAACGGTCTGAATATAGGCGGTTTCAGAGCTTACACAACGTCAAACGTTATGAAGGGATCGGGTCTTTCAAGCTCTGCGGCATTTGAAGTACTTATAGGAAATATACTTTCGGGCATATACAACGCAGGCAGTACCAGTGCGGTGAAAATCGCTCAGATAGCGCAGTACGCCGAGAACGAATATTTCGGCAAGCCCAGCGGACTTATGGATCAGATGGCAAGCTCGGTCGGCGGTTTCGTTGCTATCGACTTCAAAAATACACAGGCACCTATCATCGAGAATATCCCCGTTGATTTCTCGTCATACGGACACGCACTGTGCATAATTGATACAAAGGCAGATCATGCCGACCTTACAGACGAATATGCCGCTATCCCCCGTGAGATGAAAGCTATAGCAGGCTACTTCTCCGCAGAATGTCTGCGTGAGATCTCCCGTGCGGATGTAATACTCAATATGGGTATCCTAAGGCAGAAGTACGGCGACCGTGCCGTTTTGCGTGCGCTCCATTTCTTTGAGGAAAACGAGCGTGTGGACAAGCTGGCACATTCGCTGAGGCATCAGCATTTTGATGATTTCCTAAGCTCGATAAACGAAAGTGGAAACTCAAGCTACAAGTACTTACAGAATATTTTTGCCGTTTCGGACTATACGCATCAGGCGGTAGGCATAGCACTGAACGTTGCGGAACACGCTCTTGCAAGAAAGGGTGCGTGCAGAGTTCACGGCGGAGGCTTTGCCGGTACTATTCAGGCATTTGTTCCGCAAGATATTTTAAAGAGCTTTATAGTTGATATAGAAAAGGTATTCGGTGCAGGAAGCTGTCACGTTCTTTCGATACGTCCCGTCGGAGGTACTGAGGTACAGCTCTGATTGCGACGGGTAAAACAAAACAGCCCTTTCGGGCTGTCAGCTTGTAGAAAAAGTCTGTTTTTTCAAAAAAGTGCTTGTTCTCAATCCCTATCCCCAAACCCCTTTCCCCCGGTGAAAGGCTGTGTATGCTTGGTTG
>ENA-OZAC01000051-OZAC01000051.1-human-gut-metagenome-genome-assembly--contig:-NODE-51-length-74835-cov-5.987537_pt1 | contig 74835 bp, 75 predicted proteins | sample MGYA00243298_ERZ653493 | MGnify/ENA primary metagenome ERZ653493 (study PRJEB26926, sample SAMN06165177) | human gut metagenome | biome: ENVO:00009003; feature: ENVO:2100002; material: ENVO:00002003...
CACTTGCTCTGTGTAGATCGGCAAAAAGTTCCTCCATCGCTTTCTTGCTGCAATAAGGCTTCATTTTCTGATTAGCTTCTTCAATGCTTGCAGGCGCATCATAAAAAAACTTAATCGGAGCGTTTGGAGGAAGTGTCCATCCGCACTCGCCCCACTTTTTGTGACTTAAAATCAGATCTTGCTTGCGTTCTTCTGTAATAGTCGGAATTTCCTACTGCGAAAGCGCATTGGAAAACGACTCTATCAATTGCCCATAAGCCTCTAACACCGGTGTCATAGCAATAGATATTTCCTGCGTCATTTTGGCAAAATTCAAAATTGCAGGGCTTACAAGCTTTACCACTTCATGCGCCGCGGCAAAGCTTTGAGCCATGCCGCTCGCAATTCGCTGCAAGGACTGCTGCATATTTATTTTTGCATCTTCTGGAGATTTCGCGGATGATTTAGTATCATCAGAATCTTCTGTTGGAAAGTTTAGTTCTCTCTTTTCTTCGTCCATAATGCGTTTACCCCTGCTCCGTCAGCTTTTGATACATCTTCATCAGCTCGGCCACGCAGGCGGTTTCGGTGTTCAGCTTGCCCCAGAAGACGTAAGCCTTCATGACGGCCTTGTCGTTGGCTTGATGGGCTTTGCGCGCAGTTCCGGCGGTATGGTTACCTCGTCGTAGAGATCGGCAAGGCTGCATGCTGGATATATGGCGCGGGCGTCCAGGATAGGTTGCAGGCTCACGAGGAAAACCACGATAATCAGCTTATTTGTGACGGAACGGAATGACCATATTACGAATTCCACGTTAAAGCCATACAGACATATAACAAACGTCTCGACAACCTGATTATGCCCATGGTTTGCCGACCAAATCATTTTATAGTGAAGTTTTGAGACATCCTTGCACGGTCAGCCTTCTACCTGATTTATATTGTTGAAAGTTCTGAATTAATTTCAGAGATCCGAGCTTCGATTTGTTTACGACGTTTTCTGGAAAACAATCCTTTCAGATTTGAAAGCTCAGTTTGGAGCATACGCCTCTCAGTTTCAAGGGATATCTTCTTTGCCGCGCGTTCCTGTGCTCTCTGTGCCGCAGCCTCTGCCGCCCGTTTTCTCTCTGCCTCTTTGGCGGAAGCTTCTTCTTCAGCCTTCATTTTTTCATAACGGGCTTTATATGAGGCAATCTCGGCTTCCTCGGTTTCTTTGCTTTTTTCTATTCGCTCACGATCTCGTACGGCGGCTTCTTTCGCTCTCTTTCTGCTTTCTTCATCATTGCGCTTTTGCTCGTTTTGCCATGCCTCCTCCGCCAAACGCTGATATTCTGCCATTGCCGCTTGTTGGCGGCAAAGTTCTGCACTCTCCATCGCAGTGATTTGCACCTTGAGGATTTGACGTAGATTTCGATATTTCTCCTTTTCAGGGGTAATACGCATGATGATGCGGCCAAGGGGTAGCCTGATTTCTTGGGTATCCGGCCCCTGCGCCGCTAAAGTATCATAGGTATGGCACAGTAAATCGTTGACCATCCTGTTTTCGTGGTCACGGATTGCAGAATCTGAACCCATAGCCTCGGAGTATACCCGCAGCGGCTCAATTACGGCCTCCCACGCTGTGGCCATGAGCTGAATCTTCTCTATCAATGCGGGTCGTTCGTCTTTGTTGAAAAATCGCTCAAGTTCTTTGAGGCTTTCTTGCACTGCATTTTCATATCGGCCAAGACGGTCGGATACTGAATATTCATAGTCCCGCATAACCGCATCAATAACCGGGGAGGTACCAAATGAAGCAATCCGGCGAATGATATTATCGTATTCATACGGAGCGGTTCCCCGGATCCTGTTTACCAGACTGGAACAAACCTCACTCTGATAGTTAAAAAACGCGTCTTCAAAATCAGCCCTGTTTGCGATCGCTGCCATAGCGGCTTTTCTCCGGCTTGCATTAATCGTTTCCAACAATTGGTCCAAGTCAATCAAATCAAATAACCGGCAAGCTTCAAAAAGTACGCTATCTATAGAACTGTCCGCTATATACGGCAATAGGGATAACAGTTGATTCAATTCACCGATGCACGCAGCGGGAGACTTCAGCCTGATGATATCCTCAAGCATTGCGTTCCGCCTGTTTTGTGCATTTTGAAGATTGGAAAGCACAGACGGAATTTCCGCTTCTTCACATCCGGGAAGCCAGCAAAGCTCGGCCATCAGCCTGCGTGACGGCGTCACAAGTGTTTGAAACGCATCGTCATAGGAAGCGGAGGATAGGAGCGACTTTTCGTCATAGCGAAAACGGAGACGGCGCCTGTCATCCGTCATCGCTGCGCCCAATATGTAGAATGGGTTTTCAAATAACGTCACTCCGCACACCACCTGTTAGCTTGTAAATCCGATTTTCTTAGTTTCCTCTTTTTGCGGGGGCAAGGCATCGCATGCCTGGAATAGAATCTCGTTGTCAATTTCATCCTGATCAGCCTTCACCGCCAGCCTCCCGGCCTCCTTGACCACAAAGGCGGCGTCGGAGAGCGGACGGCCTGCAAGACGGTTTGATAACGGTTCTATCTCAATGCCATTTGAAACGGGAAGTTTTGACAGCAGTGATTCTAACAGGGCGCGCACCTCCGCTGCGGAAGGCATTTTTACCTCAACAATGTGATCGAACCGACCGCGCCGGATAATCGCCGGGTCAATGGCATCAATCATATTTGTCATTGCAATGACGAGAACATGCTGCTTTGACGCTTCGGGAATGCGCCGTAAAAATTCCGCGACCTCCTCCATATGGTGCGTACCGGACGCCGCCCCCATACTGCGATCCGCCAAGAACGCCTCCATCTCGTCAATCATGATCACGGACGGAGCGTGCGCGATTGCTTCGTCAAATACCTCCGCGATTTTTTTGCTTGTGGCATGAATATAGGAGCTTCCAATGCTTCCAGAATCAATGGAATAACATGGCCAGCCCAGGAATTCTACCAGTTTTTCCGCAGCAAATGTTTTCCCGCAGCCGGGCGGGCCGTGAAGGACGACCGCCGTGGGGAATTCGATCCCCATGCGTTTGTATTTTTCCTCGTTGGCAATAATATCGACAACCTGTTCGTTAAAAAAGGTTTCCAGCGCCGGTCTTCCCGGAAGTTGAAATCGAGTATTGCCGTCTATCAATTTTTCCGTGGCAGCATCTGCTGCCCGCTTCAAAGGAAGTTCCGTTGAGTGCTCAACCGTATTGATCAAACATTGTCCGCCGCTTACAGGGAATCCCGCTTCCCGAATGATTTCAGCCACTAACGCTTTCGGCATCCAGTTCAACAGATTACACAGTCTGCCGAAAGAGGCTGTCGAGATATGTACCCCGCCCGAAAGCCATGTTCCGAGCACAACTTGATCATCTCCGATTTCTGTCTCCGTATACGTAGGAAGAAGGTGGGATGCCTGTTCAAGGTAGATGGCATCCTGCAGGGAGTGGATGCTGTCGATTTTTCGGGTTTCTCGAAGTGCGGCGGCAAAAGCAAGCGCTGCAACGGCGCTGATCGGATATGGCCCGGACTGGACGGAAGAAATGATGTGCTCCGGGCTGCCAAAGCAGATAAAAAACTGGCTGTTTTCCACGTCAAATCGTTCAAATAAATCGGCACTGATCAACCCGGCCCCGACCCATTTGTGATACAGCTCCGGAAGAATGATCAATGCGGTGCGATCTCTGCCGGCAGATATAATTTCCCAGTTTATCCCATCGGCGACCGCTCTGCGAAGCGTTGAACCATCAGGAAGTGGATACCCATTCGGGGGCCATTTGTTTGCCGGCATACCATCACCCCCTGATGACATTTACCAGGTCGAAAAGGCTCTCACCCGGCACTTCCGGGCTTTGAAGATTGAGCAGCGCAAGGACGACCTCTCGCAGCTCGTCGATCTGGTCGTGATTGACATACCGCTGACCACAGCTTTTCAGCTCGTCAAAGGACCTTCTTTCCATATAGTTATACGATTTCTGTATCAGCGTATTGAACAGACTGATGATAAACCAATCCTGCCGCCAGAGGACAGCATAGCTTTTCAGGCGAAGCTCGCTGAGCTGATTTTCAAAATCCGAATCCGGACCATTTCGGTCAATCGTTCGCTGTGCTGTTCCGGTCAAACGATCAAAGTCCGTACTTTCTTCCGGCGTGGCAAATTTGCGGGCAAGCTGATTGAATAAGTCAACACAGAGATCCAGTTCTGTTTGCCGGTATTCTCTGCGGTGTTCTCTCCCCACTTGGCTTAACAGCTCTTTTGCCGCCTGAGATTCATTGAAGGCATCTTGGACTTCTTCCTGATCGCAGGATTTACTTCCAATCGACGCGGCTTTTCGCGCCTTCTCCTGCACTTTTTCCAACCGGGGATCGGAAATTTTTTCGGACATGGCTTCAGCGCGGTGCAAAACGTCCTGCGCACTGTCCGCAATGCGGTCGGTGGCATCGAGATCCAGCTGGCCCTCTTGTCGAGAGTAGTGATTTTTATTCCCGAAGTCAGCGCCGATGCAAGGGACGGACACGCCGAGGTGGAGTGTACCAGCGTCGGACACTTCATAATCGCAGATAATATCAGCACCTATTGGAATCACGCCATCGTCAAAGTCTCTGCCGCTGATTTTATAATAGCCGATCCAACGATTGTCCTTAATTGGAGTACGGATTTCACCCTCCCAGAGTTTGAACAGCAAATATTCATCCGTACCGGCTCTCAGTGTTTGCCCGGCCTTGAACGTAACACTGCCCTTTTGCGGAAGAGGATCGTTTTTCCGAACCAGAGAGACAAGCTCCGGCGCGCCGCCCAATCGGCTGAGAACTTCAGCGCCGATTGAATGGGAAGCCGGGATGGCGCCAATGGATGCGATCGTCCTTGTAATAACGATTCGGTCTTCTTTTAGAGACACCATATGTCCGAGGCGGTCATAGACGGAAACTTCAAACGTATTGTCACCGTCCTTTATCAATGGAACTTCAAGAATCATTCCGCTCCTGAGCGCCGCCCGGCCTGATGTCCACCCAGTGTCAATACTGATTATTTCCACATCATAATTTTCTACATGGTCTGTCAGGAAAGCAACCCGTGCTTTCTGGTCAGGGGTCCTGGCATCGTATCGGAAAGAAATATCAGCGCTGGCAGAAGTCTGCGCATTTGCGGCCTTTCGGGTATGATGACTGCTTGACCAGTCAATGGATTCCGCAAAGATACTGGCCCCCTCCGCCACAGCAATCATCGGATTGACATCCGTGTTGGCTCGGAGCGCCAACTGTCCGGCCACCTTATCGCGAAGCGGTTTATAATTTGTTGGCCCGCCGACAAAGACAATCATCTCAATGTCATCGGCTGTATATCCTGCTTTATCCATGGTTTCGCGCGTTACCTCAATGGTTTCGTCAATCAAATCGCTGATCAGCGCATCAAGATCTTTTCGCGCAAACGGAATATCCAGATAGAGCTCATTGCCTTCCAAATCCGTGCAGCGGAGTTGGTCTTCATCCAGCTTTATGATCGTCTCCGAATATGTTGAGAGTTCAATTTTGGCTTGCTCGGCTGCAAGTTTTCCAAGCCGGTGAACAAGACGATACCGCTCATTTACAAGGAAATCATCCGGAAGAACAAATTTGCTTCTCAGCCAAGGTATGACAATACTGTTATAAATCAGGCGGTCCCAATCGCGGCCACCGCACATTTCTTTCCCGCCCTGTGAGAGCAAGTTGACCTTACCGCCAATATTATCGGCAAGCGACACGTCAAAAGTTCCGCCGCCGAGATCATAAACCAGGAAGACGCCCTCGCGGCTGCTGGTACGCATAACGCTCATGACGGCAGCAACAGGCTCTTGTACCAACGCAACTTTTCCAATCCCCGCACGTTGTGCCGCCTCTAATGTGGCATCCTTTTTCATTTGGTTAAAGGCTGCGGGTACGGTAATGACAGTTGCGGTTTCCGGATCGCTGCGGATTTCTTCCGGCAAATACCCAAATAACACTTTCAATATTTCAGCACTACATTCCTCCGGCGTCCAATGTAATCCAGCCCCCTTGAGAAAACGCTCCTTCGTGCCCATATAGCGCTTGAAAAGCGTTGCGCCGTTTTCCGGATGTGCTGCAATCTGATCGTATGCACGGCGCCCATAGTATCGATTTCCTCTGCGGTCTACATATATCGCGGTAGGCGTGACGTCATTCTGTTCCGGGCTTTTCCAGACGTGAACCGCGCTGCCGTCATAAGAGCAAATTGCACTGTTTGTCGTTCCCAAATCAATCCCCACATAATGCTTCACTCTTCACGCCTCCTCAGTATTACGGTTCCGGTTTTTTGCACTTTATTGTCGGCCATGATGACCGGCTCGATCATTTGAGTCACAACAAGAGATTCGTTTGGCTCAAAATCATCAAGGTTCAGTGCAAAAACCGGCATACCTGCATCGTAATCTTGTTCCTCAAAATTAACAACGCGCAATCCAGCGGTATTAAGAGCCGCCTCTACTCTTTTGCTAAACCAAGAGTACTGACTCTTGAATTTTTGACTATTCATGTCATCAAGCATTTTCACAATGCGCTCAAAGGTGCGCCGAAAACGCCATTCCTCAACGGCGATTTCAGCAATTACCTTAATGTACTGGTCAACACTTGTTTCATCCATAACGAAACACCTGCTTTTACTGTTCATAAACATGACCTATCAAAGGTTTATTTGTGTATTTTAATATAGCATCTTTCCGAGCGTAGTTCAAGCTAACCGGTATGGCAGCGTACCGTCCATCACCCCAGACGGTGAACCCTGTCAATGATAATTTTTTGTTGCGTGATTTTGGGGGGGAGAACAAATATGATAGGAAAGCGCATCAGCAGCGCTCCACATTGTCATGTATCCGCTGTTAGCCTTATAAGATTCGTTGATTATGATGGGAATACCTACGACCGCCACAAGCGGCGCCAGTACAAGCAGGAACTGTTTTTTCCACGACTTTTTCATGGCAGTGCCTCCTGTTCCGATCTCTTTCTCTCGTCCCCCGCCGCAGGGGGTTGCAGGAATGTAGAAGAAACACATCTGCTTTTTCTGCGTTCCTGTGCCAAAAGGAAGTCTGTGCCGCATACCAGTGCAGGCTTCCTTTTGCATTTTCTGACCAGGCATATCAAGTTGCATTTTGCAGTTTGTATATGCACCTGCGAGGAAAATGAGGGATTTCAAAGGGAATATTCCCTTTGGCGCTGGGTTTCCAATAGGGGCGCGCAGCATTCCTGTTGGCACACGATTTTGCTTGCAAAGTCTAGTGTGTTATACCTTTTGCGACCGCTGACGCTGGAAAGGGGCTGTCCCACGCCAGACAGACCGTTTTCAGTGGCAGCAGAACAGGCGGATTTTGTGGGCTGTAAGTTACAAAAGACAAGGAATTTGCCATGAGCATAATCCGGCTGTTCGGGTGTAGTTGGCGCAGGATATCTTGTAGCTGTGCGAAAAGATTTTCTGTGCCAACGGGGGCGCAAGAGGTATATAAAAACCCGCCGCAGCGACACGCTTAATTTTCCCCATCCAAGGGGAGCTCAAGAACTTGCTTGGCAAGCTGCTGGAACAGTTCTGAAGTATTCTCGTCCATTGTGATCATCGTTCCTATGTAGGCAGTAATGGCTGTTGACACATCATCGGCTGTCAATTCGGATTGTGGCTTGTCCGGTAATGCGGCACGAATCCCCTTTACTGCTTCTGCTGTAGCAACCGCTCCACTGGGTTGCTCCTCTGCCATGTTCTCTTTTACATCCCGAATAATCTTCATCAATATGTTTTTGATTTTCTCTATGTCTGCTTCATTACTCTGAATTTTGCTGGAGCTCAGAAAACTCAGGTCTTTTATCATTTCCGTTCGCTTTGAAGGATCGGCGCTCATCAGCTCTGCAAGCGGATCAGTGGCAAGGTCAATAATCTGGTTTCTTGCCATGATGCCATTTGCAACGGTATTGCTGAAATAGTTTTTCATCAAAGCACAAAGTTTTGGGAACTGGTCATGCTCCAAAAGCCTGTTTAACACATCGGGGTCAATCGTTTTCAAAATCAGTCTGCGGATTACTTCCTCTGATAATCCCAGCTGGGAAATATCATAGCTTTTCGGTACGCTAATGGGCGTAAGGCAAAGTAGATAATCTGCTGAAACATGGAATACCTTAGCCAGCGAGACTAACAAAGCGCTGCCGATATTTGTGGTTTCTCCACTCTCCAAACGGCTGATCTGGGAGTGGGCAACAAATATTTTGTCTGCCAGCTCTTTTTGGCTCCATCCCCTGTCCTGGCGTAATAGGCGGACACGGTACGCAGTGGTATTTTCCTGCTCATCGTCATAGTTCTTCTTCATGTGCAACGCCTCCCAACCTACTATCATTATAAACCACCCTGTGCAAATTTGCAATTTTTCAAGTCTATACTTCCGACATTTGCGGCTTTCGTGCATAAACGAAGGTCGCTTATTTTTTGCGGTAAACTTGGCTCACGATCGATCGAAAAGATGCCCTGAAAATCGAATGACCGTCCAGACCGAGATAAACCGCCATGACTTCTGTAAAAGGAACGAGCGCTCCACAAAGGAGACGACACAGCGCCGAGCAGGGTTGCCTGTCAGGAAACGGAATGGGTAGAACGGCTTAACCAAGAGCAAGCAGGAGGATTATTGCTATTTGAATATTTTTGAAACTGTGAAAACGGCAGTTCCCGTAAGACAAGCCGCCGAACACTACGGGCTGAAAGTCAACCGCAACGGCATGGCTTGCTGCCCATTCCACAATGACAGGCATCCCAGCCTGAAGCTGAACGAGGAATATTTCTTCTGCTTCGGCTGCGGTGCCGCCGGGGATGTGGTCGACTTTGCGGCAAAGCTGTTTGATTTGGGAAGCTTGCAAGCGGCGCAAAGGCTGGCTGCGGACTTTGGCATATTCACTGGACCGGGACGGGCTGTACCAGCTCCCCACAAACCCAAGCGACCTCACATCCGGCAGTTTCGGGAGGATGAAATGTTTTGCTTCCGTGTGCTGACGGATTATCTGCATCTGCTGGAAGATTGGAAAGTACGGTATGCACCCAAAACGCCGGACGATGCTCTGGATAATCGTTTTGTGGAGGCCTGCCAGATGCTTGACCGCATCGAGTATCTGACTGACATTCTGACCGTGGGCGATTTGGAAGAACGTGTTGCTGTGGTGGAGGAGCTGATGAAGGATAGCACGGTTGCGTTTCTCCATGACTACACCACAAGAAAGAGAGAGGAGGATGTACGATATGAGCGAGGAAATGACGCAGACCGCGCACTCTGAAAATCCGGCGTGGTTTGACGGCAAGAAAATCAACGAAGCCCTATTCTGCGAAGAATTTCTCCGGGAATATCCAATGGTCACGGTAAACGGAGCGTTTTTCACGGTCAACGGCAGAGTACACGATGAAAACCGCCTGAAAAAGGTGATCTATGACCGCATCAAGTATTATGTGACCAGTGGGATTGCAAAGAAAGTCGCAAATCTGTTGGATGTCATGCGGATGGAGTGCTGCACCGAAAAGCTGCCCCTGTATCAAGACCGCATCCATGTGGCGAACGGCACCTATTATCTGAACGGCACATTCAGTCCGGAAAAGAATTTCTGCCGGAACCGTCTGCCCGTTTCCTACAATCCAGAAGCTCCGCAGCCAGTGACATGGCTGCATTTTTTGTCTCAGCTTTTGGAGCCGGAGGATATCTTGACCTTGCAGGAATTTATGGGTTACTGTTTTATCCCCTCCACTAAAGGCCAGAAGATGCTTTTGCTGATCGGCAAGGGCGGCGAGGGCAAAAGCCGCATCGGTATTGTCCTTCGTGCGCTGCTGGGCAGCAACATGAACACGGGCAGTATCGCAAAGGTAGAGACAAGCCCCTTCGCTCGTGCCGATCTGGAGCATGAGCTTGTGATGCTGGACGATGATATGAAGCTGGAAGCCTTGCCTCAGACCAATCACATCAAGGCGATCATCACCGCAGAATTGCCGATGGATCTGGAGAAAAAGGGACAGCAGAGCTACCAGGGCGATTTGTATGTGCGCTTTATTGGCTTGGGCAACGGCATCCTGCAATCTATCAATGACCACAGTGTGGGCTTTTTCCGCAGACAGATTATCCTTTCCACCAAAGAAAAAGACCCGAACCGGAAAGACGATCCGTATATTGCGGAAAAGATGTGCGCAGAAGCGGAGGGCATTTTCCTGTGGGCACTTGCGGGCCTGCACCGCCTGATCGCCAATGATTACAGGTTTACACTTAGCCAGTCGGCGCAGGACAACATGGATGCTGCGGTATCGGACGGCAACAACGTCATCGAATTCTTAGGCTCCGAGGGGTATATCCGTTTCAAGGCGGATTACGAAGTCAGCTCCAAAGACCTGTACGCCGTTTACAAGCTGTGGTGTGATGATAATGCCATGAGCAGCCTTTCACAAAAGCGCTTTTGCTCCTTCCTCAAACAAAACGAGAGCCACTATCACCTTGAATACACAAATAAGGTCAATATCGGCGGTGGGAAGTTCGCCAGAGGTTTTGTTGGCATCGAGCTTCTGCAAAGGCCGTTTCTGTGAAAAGTGAAAGTGACCCAAAAATACATGTACCACCCGTACCAAACGTACCACGGTACGGAAGTACGCTTGGTACATGTACTTTCCAGTCCACCCCACTTCTTTTTGGCAAAAGCATCCGTAATGACCTGTTTTGAGGCATGGCTTTTCAATGGTAGTGGAAACAGGCAAGTTTTTGACCGCAGGATGAAATGATTTCACGGAATCGCGCTTCTCTGAATCGTGTACCGTGCTTACGGAATGGTGGGTGTTTTTACTGTCCCAGCCCAAATCACACGGAACAGTAAAGTGGGATATGGTCAGATATGGACAGGACATCACAGGAGAAATTCTGAACGGATTTCAGAGATTGCAGTTTTTTCACGATTCGGTATATCTGTTCTGCTTTGAAGCGCAGAGTGTTCACCGAACCAACAATGAAATTTTATGGAGGCCTTTATCAATATGAATGTACGTAACGAAATCAAAGCACAGATCATCCGTGCCGGAATGACGATGCAGGAAGTAGTTGACCTGCTGCATGACGAATACGGCTGGTCGGACAGCGTTTCCAACCTGTCGGCCAAACTGCAGCGGGAAAGTATCCGTTATAAAGAGGTTTTGGAGCTGGCTGATGTATTGGGCTACGACATCGTGTGGCAGAAAGGTCGGGAAAAATAATGGAAAAAGGACAGTTTGCTATTTTGAGATTTGCCAAGTATAAGGGGCCGGAGATCGGCCGTATTGAAGCCCACAATGAGCGCACCAAGGAAGAGTACGCAAGCAATCCGGATATTGACACCAGCCGGAGCCATTTGAATTTCCACCTTGTTAAGCCGGAAAGAAAGTACCGGGCAGAGTCCGAACGGCAAATTGCCGCAGCCGGATGCCGCACTCGCTCCGACAGTGTTCGTGTGGTAGAAGCGCTGATCACCGCAAGCCCGGAGTTTTTCAAGGGCAAGAAACGGGCTGATATCAAGGAATTCTTCAATGAAGCGTTGGAGTTTATCCGACAGAACCAATCCCCTGAAACCATTATATCCGCCGTGGTGCATATGGACGAGAAAACGCCCCATATGCACCTTTCTTTTGTCCCGTTGACGGAGGATAAGCGGCTATGTGCCAAGGAGATTCTGGGCAACCGCAAAAAGATGACCCAGTGGCAGGACAAGTTCTGGGAACACATGGTCAGGAAGTATCCGGTATTGGAGCGTGGCGAGAGTGCCAGTGAGACTGGCCGTGACCATATCCCGCCGAGAGTGTTCAAACAGATGACCCGTTTGACAAAACAGATGGAAAAGCTGGATGCAATGCTTTCTGATGTGAAGTTTACCAACTACAAAGAGCGGACAGCGCAGATCGCAGCGTTTCTGGAGGAATATATCCCGGATGTGGCAGCGATGGAAACACAGATGAAGAAATATCATAGGTGCTTTACCACAGCTGAGTCCGAGAAAAAGGCACTGAAAAAGAAAAACGATGATCTGACGGAAGCTCTGGAAAAGAGCCAGCAGCAGAGCACCGTCAAGAAGCTACAGGAAGCAAGGCTGCAAAGCGATTATGAACGGGTAAAAGGGATTCTTGACCGTATCCCTTCGGAGATCATCCAGGCGTACACACAGCGTGGCAGTAAGAAACAGGAGGTAAACCATTATAGCGGATTGGAATAAGGATGAGTGGAGCGGCTTTGCTGATTTGCTTGCCAACTTAATAGAAAAATATGCGGCGGTTCTGGATATTGACAACCTTCCAGAGCCGCCGAATTGTTTAGAGAAAGAAACTGCCGGAGCTGCAAATGTTCCCGAACAGACAGAGGACACCATTGAAAAAACTAAAACGGCATGATATAATAATCGTGTAATAAGTGTCCAAACTCAATATGGGGAGAGCACGAGCCTCCCTGTATTGAGGTACATAAACTTGACGGGATGAATGGAACCGAGTTTCAGTTGCTGCCAATTTTGCAATAACCGAAGCAGGTGCAATAAACAGAAAGAGATGGTGTTAAGGATGGATAATCAAATATCGCAGTATCAATCATTACCCGGCAATATGCTTTACAACAACCTAATTGCCAATATCGAACAAGGCCAGATAAAGATTCCCCAGTTTCAGCGTAAGTTTGTCTGGAGTATTGAGGAAACTGCCGGATTGATTGATAGCATCTTGAAAGGCTACCCAATTGGCACTTTCATTATTTGGGAAACAAATGATCGTCTTCGCTCCATTCGTAATATTGGAAACTTTCAATTCCCGGATACACCTGACGGAAATACCGTTCAATATGTTCTTGATGGGCAGCAGCGTATGACCAGCTTATATGTGGCGCTCCGAGGAGCAAAGTTAAAGGATGATAATGGCCAAATTACCGACTACTCTGAAATCTATGTTAATCTTACCGCAAAATCCGGAGATCCTCTTGTACTTACTGATAAAACAGGTTATCAAGATGCACAGATCATCCGCTTCGTTGATCTTCTCAACGGCTCACTCAGTTTGCTTTTGAGCAAGTATAAAGACTATATCGATGAGATCGATGCGTATCGTAAAGCCGTGCAGACCTACCAGTTTTCAAAAATTGACGTTAAAAACGCTCCAATTGAAGTCGCAACCGAAATTTTCACAAGAATTAATATCGGCGGTAAGCCCCTGACGCTATTTGAAATCATGGCAGCAAAAACTTATGACGAAGCGAAGAAATTTGACTTGTCGGAGAAATACGATACGCTTGTCGAAAATCTTTCAAATGTTGACTACGACACCATTTCCAGCTCCACTGTTTTGCAGGCTGTCTCTGTATGCCTCGTAAAGGAATGCACACGCAAAAGCATTCTGAACTTGGAAAAGCAAAAATTCATTGATATATGGCCTCAAGTTGAGAGCGCGTTTGAGTCGGCTGTAGATTATTTGCGCAGTTTTTATAAAATTCCTGTTTCGCAACTTCTTCCATATGATGCTTTATTAGTTCCGTTTACCTACTATTTCTTCCATCACAAGGATATTCCGGCGGGCTTGCAGCAGGACCTTCTTCAGGATTACTTCTGGCGTTGCGTGCTGACTTCAAGGTTTTCGAGTGCTGCGGAAACGAAACTGACGCAAGATGTCAAGCAGATTGACAAGATACTGAACGATGAGCAGCCTGTTTACGACGTTCCGATAGATATTTCTGCTGAGTTTATCCGGAATCATGGCTATTTTTCTGCCGGTTCGGCTTTCATTAAGGGAATGCTTTGCCTTCTTGCTTATCAGCAACCAGTCTCGTTTCAGAATAATGGCATTGTTCACATTGCGAATGATTGGCTGAAACAGGCAAACAGTAAAAATTATCACCATTTCTTCCCCAAAGCGTATATGCGCAAGGCACATCCGGAGGTTGAAGATTGGTTGGTAAACCATATCGGCAATATTACAATCGTGGACGATTTCCTGAATAAGCGTTCTATTCGTGACAGAGCGCCGTCCAAGTATATTAGCGAGTACATGGCCAAAAATTCTAATCTTGAAAAAGCGCTCAATTCTCACTTGATAAGTACCGTCTCAGGTTGGGGTGTTTTGGAAGATGATTATCCAACATTTTTCCAAAATAGGCTGAACTGGTTCAGCAAGGAACTGAAGGGTCGAGTGATTGTTACACAGGCGGATAGAACAGCATAAGGAAGCTTTATGAAGAAAGAAAAGACAAAAGTATATATCTATACGAGAGTTTCCACCGCCATGCAGATCGACGGATACTCTCTGGATGCTCAGAAATCCAGAATGAAAGCCTTTGCCGAGTATAATGAATATGAGATAGCCGGTGAGTATGAGGATGCCGGGAAGTCGGGTAAATCCATTGAGGGCAGAGCGGAGTTCAACCGCATGATGGAAGATATAAAGTCCGGGAAAGATGGTGTTTCCTTTGTGCTGGTATTCAAGCTGTCCCGTTTTGGCAGAAATGCGGCGGACGTGTTGTCCACCCTACAGGTCATGCAGGATTTCGGCGTCAATCTGATTTGTGTGGAAGATGGGATTGATTCTTCCAAGGATGCCGGAAAGCTGATGATCTCTGTTCTGTCAGCCGTTGCCGAGATTGAGCGAGAAAACATCCGTGTCCAAACAATGGAGGGCAGAATTCAGAAGGCCCGTGAGGGCAAATGGAACGGCGGCTTTGCGCCATATGGCTATAAGCTGGAAAATGGCCAACTTTTCATCAACGAGGAAGAAGCAGCTGCAATTCGGGTGATCTTCGATCAGTATGTGCATACCGACATGGGTGCAAATGGTCTTGCCAAATATCTTGACCAACATGGTATTCACAAAATCCAGCGACAGAACGGAAAAAATCCGCTGTTCGATGCGGCCCTTATCCGGAGAATACTGAAAAACCCTGTGTACTGTGGGAAAATCGCCTATGGCAGACGCAGAACGGAGAAGGTGCATGGCACCAGGAACGATTACCGGCTTGTGGAGCAGGATGACTATCTGCTGGTGGATGGTCAGCATGAGGGTATCGTGTCGGAAGAACTCTGGCACGAAGCACAGGTGAAACTGTTGGCGCAGGCTGAAAAGTATGAACATGTGAACCGTGGCAAGGACACCAAGGTGCATCTTCTGTCTGGTATCGTCAAATGCCCAATCTGCGGAGCCGGGATGTATGGCAACAAGAGCATCAAGCACAAGTCAGACGGAACAAAGTACAAGGATTTCTTCTATTATGGCTGCAAGCACCGCACTATGACACGTGGGCACAAGTGCGATTATCGAAAGCAGATTCACGAGGAACTGTTGGACAGTGCTGTGGCAGAGGTCATTGTCAAGCTGGTCAGCAATCCCAAGTTTGCCGCCATGATGCAGGAAAAAATCAACATGAAGGTGGACACTGCCGCCATTGAACAGGAGATCGCCAATTACGAAAAACAGCTCCGGCAGAGCTATTCTGTGAAATCAAAGCTGATGGAGGAAATAGATTCCCTTGACCCGGACGATAAACACTACTACAAACGCAAGGCAGACCTTGATGATCGGCTTTACAAGATGTATGATAAAATCGAGGATACAGAAAATCTGCTGATCGCCGCCAGAGCAAAGAAAATGGCAATCGAAGCGGAAAAGCTCACCGGGGATAACATCTACAAGGTGCTGATCTACTTCGACAAGCTGTACGCCGTCATGAGCGAGCAGGAAAAGCGGCAGATCATGGAAGCATTGATTTCCGAAATCCAGATATATGAGGAACGCCAACCCAACGGACAGTGGCTCAAGTCCATCAAATTCAAGCTCCCGATCATTGAGGAAGATATGAGCCTGAGTTTGGACAATGATGAACACGTTGAAAGGCGGCAATCAACAGGTCCCGGCAGGCCCACTCATTCTTTGAGAGGTCCCAGTTGCGGACGGCAGCCTCCAGAGCGGCAAGATCCGGATGGAGCAGGGGATAGGTGTTCCAATGGGTATCCAGTGCTTCTTGAAGCGTATCAAATAAAGTAGAGCTGTCCTGGCCGGAGAAAAAACTTTCCACATCGCTCAGGCCATCCAACGTTTGATAGAGCCAGTTGGGCCAGGCTTTGTATGCTTCATACTGGGGCAAATCAGGCAGCAAAGATTCCCAAAAAGAACCAAGCCGCTCCTTTGTAAGCAGAAACTGATCCTCAAAGGCTGGTTTTCCGCTGCGAGCTGCACCCAGCACCTCGCCTGCTGTGCAGAAGGAATAGCGCTGAAAAAACGCCTGCAAAAGTTGGAGGTTATGTTGTGTCTGATTGTTGGCTGGAACCAAAGCGTGGGACATCCCGTAAATGGCCAGCTTGCAGGCCAAGAGCCGTTCTTTTTCTCCGCTGCCGAAGTGCGCTTGTATTCCCTCCAGAATGGAGAGAACGCCGCGCTCCAGGTCCTCCAGTACCGCGTCGCTGGCCCGGGAAAGCTTGATGCACTCCGACCGGTTCAGTGATGATATGTCTCCAAAATCACCACACCAGCCGCACTCCCAGCGGTTGCCTCGTACCATAACAGGACTGCCGCAGTGCGGACATCGGATTGTAGACATGAGTACCTCCCATACAACAAATCAAATTTGAGTCGTTATTCTACACCCAGCGCCTTGAATACAGCTTCCTGCGCAGAGGTGTAAAAGATAATGCTGAAGGCTCCCATCAAATCAGGAGGCACAGTTCCAAGATCCGCAGCTGAAGTAATGGGAAGCAGGATTTTCTTGGCCCCGCTGTCCAGACAAACCTGGAGAACATTGGCCAGCTCATCCACTTTGGTAATAGCACCACTGATGCTGATCTCTCCCAAAACCGCAAGGCTGCTAAGCGTGGGCTTATTGAGAGCAGCGGATGCGATGGCAATTACCGTGGGCAAAGCCAGAGATTTCGTCATCCCAATGCCATTGAGATCCTGATAGTTAATGATGTAGTCCTTCTGCGTTGTGCTGATGGAACGGGAGATCCCACCGCCGTTGGCTTTAAGGTAGTTAAAGGCAGTATTTGTGGCCTCCTTGGCTTCTCTGTCACTGCCCAGACCGGTGCGCTCAAATTTTCCGTTACCGGGCAGCATCTGAGTCTCCAGGCGATACACGCCTACCATGCCGGACTTGGCTCGGGAGATGGTATAGACTGTTCCGGGATTGGCCATGCCCTCTGGAATGAGTTTTCCGCCGCCATGCTCCGGCACCGACACGAAGCGCTCTTCAAAAGTTTCGTTATCGATATAGGAGAAATTCACATCATAGAACTCCATACCGCCGATCTTTTTCAGCTGCTCCTTGACCCTGCGCCGCATCTCCAGAGCATAGGTCAGGATCTCCTCCATATCGTTACGGGAGAATTCACCATCGGGATAGAGCAGTTTTGTGAACCCGGAAACCATTTTGCGGACGGCAATCGTGTCTCTCTGATTGAGATTGCTGCCGAAGCGGAAATATCGGTCGCAGGCGTCGCCCCAAGGCTCTTTCCGCATCTCTCGCATAAACTCTGCCAGATAGTCGGTGATAAAACCATAATCATTCGTAAAGAAATCAGGACGATACTTGGGGATCTCCCAACCAGGCACATAACAGTGCATACGGTCAAGAAACGCCGTGTCGTAGGCCATAGCATCAGGGAACGGCTCAAAAAGATGGGAGGTTTTCAGCAGAACATCCACGCTCTGATTGATGTTGCCTACAAAGGCCATGGATGCGCTGGCGGCCTTCTCCTCTTTTCCGCGGGCAAAGGAACCAGAAGCCATGTAGTCTTTCATGATCTGCACGCCGTCTTTGTCTTTGAAGGTGATACCGGCGACCTCGTCAAAGGCTACACAGTCCCACAGCCCCACCAGTCCTACAGTTTTGGTTCCCATGTTGTAAAACAGATTGGCCACCGTGGTCTGCCCGCCGGAAACCAGGATGCTGTTGGGAGAGATCTCCTTGAACAGATGGGACTTACCCGTACTCCGAGGCCCCAACTCACAAAGGTTGAAGTTATTTTCTACCAATGGCAGCATCCGGGCCAGCAAGAGCCACTTTTCCCGCTCGGTAAACTTGTCCGCCTCCATGCCGGTGGAGCGGAGCAGAATGGTGATCCACTCGTCCTTGGTAAAATGCTTCCGTCCCTGCTTGATCTCGGCCAGATCAATGTGAGGCATCTGGATCGGAGTGACCTTACGAATCTGAATAGGTGAGTTATGCTTGTCCTCTTCGCAGAACTCATAGTCCAGTTGCACGATGCACCAGATCCCACCACAGAGCAGCCGGTCATACTGCGATACATACTCCGCTGCAATCGGGATGTTCTTGATCCCAAGATTGGAGAAGTCAGCCTCATAGCGGTCATATTTGATGTTCAACTTCACGGTGAGTCGGTCGATTACGGTGAAACTGCCCCGTTCCCGCAGCAGAGAGAGCACCTTTTGAGACTCGTCCGGACGCACGAAATTGTCGGACAGGATGCGCTTCACATTCTGAACGCCTTTCTCAATGACCTCATCATCATCCGAACTGCAGTATTGGCCAAGGAGAAACTCCAGTACATAGACGGGGACATTTGCCCCCTCTTTGATGGACTTGGTCAAATCCTTTCGGACGATCCGACCATCAAAGTATTGCCGTAGTTTTTGGTCGATGACCATGTTGGCGTCATCTGTTTCATTGCCCAATTTCCACTCTTCCATGGTGCTTCTCCTTACAAATCAAAACCGAAATCGTCGGCCATTGCAATATCGATATGGAACTCGATCTCCTCTGGCACATCTGTCCCGTTGGTGATCACCAGCCGATAGAGTTTATTCCGGTCGTAACTGCCCGCCTTGAGGTTAAAGCGTACGCGGAACACTCGCTCAGAGGCGTTGCTGCTGGTACGGTCAGCAATGATGGTCTGGCGGTCGCTGACAATCTTGTCCTCATTATCCGTCATATAAACCGTATAAGTACAGGGTTGTACCTTATCGCTGACAGGCTGCTTTTGGAAAAAGTCCAGAGAGAAGATGAGATTCGTGATTTTCCGGCTCTCACTGAGCAGTCCCACCTGCGCATTGGAGAGCTCCACAAACTGTTTGCTGCTGGTTCTCAGGTTCTTAAAAGCGATAACCGGAACCACCATCTCCTGCAGGCTGATCCCACCGTGGACATAGTTCTCGCCACCACCTTTGACCTTGATGCGGGTGGAGTCCTGAGGGGCATATCCCTTGACCGGTGTTCCATCCAGTACCCCGGAAAGCTGGATCGGGAGCAAGTAACTGGCGGTTGTATTAGGAGCAGTCAGCCCATAGCGCCGTCCCAGTTCAAAAATCGTTCCGTCAAAAGCATCCCTGCTGAGCTTGTCGCTTTCAGAAAGGGGGCTGTATGTGTAGAGGAACCCGTGATCTGCCGTAATGAAAACATCGGTACCCTGCATATCGTTGACCACGATGCGGAGCAGATTAGAGAGTTCCTGAACCGTGTCCTCGCAGGCTTCAAAGACCTTCTGTTCAGTAACGGACTTGTCACCTATTGCGTCAATGGTATTATGGTAAATATAGACCACATCCTTGCCGCTGACCAGCTCCCGGCGCTCAGCCCGCTTCATATTTAGGATATCCGTGTACTGGACGGCCACACTTTTGGAATTGGCAGCACAAAGAATTTTCTGCCGCTCCACAGTGGAGCGGGTGGGCAGACCATCTGCTAAGACCTCCATATCTTCATCTACACCCATCCGCTGGGCAGGAAGCAGCGCGGCCATACCGAACTTGGTAATGGAGGGGAAAATCGCCTGCATGGATTCCAGCTTAGCCGTTCCCTTGGTGGAGCGCACCAGCGTCTCGCTGAGTTCCGCCGCCACCTCATAGCGCAGGGCATCGGAGATGATGACAAAGGCACGGGTCGTTTTGCCCGCCAAGGGGCGGACATAGTGGGCATAGAAATCCCGTTGTCTGCGGATCTCCGACACATAGCCCAGAGAGGCCAGTTCGTCAGAAATGGCATTGGTCCAGCAGGAAGTCAGTCCCCCAAGGAACCAGTTCTTGTAGAGCGATTCCACATACTCGGCTACATGCTTCAGTTTGTCCTCCACCACGGCGTTGCTGTCCTTCAGGGTATTTCCAAAGTGGAGATGGAACTGACGGTAATTGCTGTCCATCTGGTAACCCTGCTCGGTATAGAGTTTCCAGATTTCCTTCGGCTCCACAATGTGGAACCCGCCCGCGTGTTCCTGGTAGAAGTCCTGCATCCGGGCCACATGGTAGAGGCACTCATAGTAATCAGAAAACATTTCATACCAGCCGGAGGTGCGGCGGTTCTCCACTGTTTTCAGCATCAGGTCAGTTTTCACCACCTGGCCGGAGATCTCGTCATAAAACCGTTTCAGGATACTCTCATGGATAGCGGGGAAGATATCGCCCGTAAGCAGGGTTTCGATCTCCTGCTTGTCAAAGCGGGTGGGCAGCTGCAGCTCCTGCTCCACACTGCGGCAGAGCTCCAGCAGAGCGGAATGGTCCTCCCGGTTCTGCCACTCATGGACCATGCTATAGCAGTAGGCCTTGTTGGACTCCGTGAGGAACCGCTCCAGTCCTTTGAACACACTGGCACTCATGGTCTGGGATAGAGCAGTCAGCAGTACATGAGCCGCAAAAAGGCCCAGGGGATTTTCTTCTTCGTATTGATAGCCTGTGTATTTGCGTACCAACTGCCAAAAAGCGTCGATGTTGCCGAACTTTTTGATGTTGGAAATGGGTGTGTTGGTTTCCTCATCCAGCCCGTTGGAGAGCACGGAGATAAAGACATCCTGGGCCGAGCCGCCGGGGACACCGGCCAGGACGGCCATCACATCGATGTGGAACTGGATGGGTGTCTCGTAGCTGCGGCCGATTTTTTGCAGCTTACCTTTGCGCTCCTTGTTGTCCAGGAACTTGGCATAGAGTTTGACTGTCTTGCGCATGGCGGGGCCGGAGGCCACATTTAGCTCACTCATGAGCATGGAAATATAGTCCGCACGGTACTCCTCGCTGAACAGTTCAATGTCCCGCAGCCAGTTGTCCTTGGAGTTTTCGTAGGAGAATGGGTTGTAAATGAGAAAATTGCTGGTGAGGTCGTCGTGGAGCAGCAGCTTCTTGACCTCAAAATTGTTGGAGCCGGTGAGTTTGACGACCTCCACACCCGGCAGATCCAACTCGTCCACCATGGCCTCAAATTCCCGTTCCTCGTCCTGCCAGAAGATGATGCGGCGCTGATAGAATTCCGGCAGAGGGGCGGCAAAGCGCTCCTTCAGAGCGTACTGGATAGATTCGATGGACATGGTGGGTTCCTCCTCAACAATAGCTTAGAACGGGAGCCATTCTCTGATTTCTTTTAGGCCTCTGTATGCACGCATAGCCGCAGAGTGTTCATCCAAGTATTCAAGTCCCTTAACCGTTAGTGTGATGCCTTCAGTATAGCATATAAGAATTCTATTACCATTACCTCCGCGAGAAAAAACTGCTCCTTTTATAAGTCCTTCATCTTGGCAGGCATCGATAATTTCCCACAGCTCCCTATTTGTAATCTCATAATCTGCAGCAGTTGGCATATTACCGTCGTTAATTTCTCTCATAAAGCTAAGCATTACTTTTAATTTGTTGGTAGCCATACAATACCTGCTTTCCGATTATTTTATCTTCGCCAGCACATCGCCGAATTTGGCGTAGTTCACTTTTACCCCATCGTCCAAATCAAGTTCAATATTCTGGTCGGCCAGGTGGTGGATTTTTTCCTCGTAGGTCTGCAGCTCCCGGCTCTGGTCCTGGAGTTTTTTCTGCTGCTTGGTGAGGCGGACCTTGTCCGCGCCGGAGGCGTGCTCCAGGGCGTCGGCCAGGTGGGAGAGCTGGGTGCGGTAGCGCTCCTGCTGCTCGTGGACATAGTCGGTGCGCATCCGGGCCAGCAGATCCCGCTGGTAGCGGTGGAGGTAGATGAGGGCCTTGAAGCCGTTTTTCTTGCCACTGTCAAAGAGCCAGTAGATGGGCCGTTTCTGATAGGTCTTGCAGTGGTCGGCAAAGAAGTCGTTGATGAAGTAAGACCGGATGATCTCCCGGGGCGTGCCCTTCCCACCCAGAGCGTCGGCGATGAATTTCAGGTTTTCCTCCAGGGTGTCCTCGCCGTAGACCACCCGGACGAAGTCCACGAACTTGCCGGTGAGGTCGTCTTCGAAGTAGTCGTCGTCGCAGATGGGGAGAATATTGTCGGCATCGACCTGAACACCGAGGGCAGGGGGAACTTCCTGACCTTTTAAGTAGTAGTAAGGCTTTTCCAGTTGCCGAAAGGTCTTTTGACCTAAGCCTGACCAGCCTAACTGCTCCAGATCGCCCCATTTTGAGGCCTGGTGAAGTTCGAATTGTTCGTTAAAGTCACCGCCCGCATAGATCAGACCGTCCCGGTAGATGGAGTAGCGGCCAAAGAGGCAGCCCACGGCGTAGGAGATGAGGGAGACGATCTCATCCCGGAGGGTGCGGACATAATTGCTGCTCTTCATGGACTCAGGGACATCGTCCTTGGTGTTGAAAATTCTATGTACGGTGATATCCTTGTCGGCCACCTCGGGGGTCAGCTCGTCCTGGAGGCCATAGATGTCAATGAAAATGCGGTTCAGCTCTTCCTCGTTGGCTTTGAGCTGCTGGAACCGGGCTTCACATTCCGCCTGCCAAGCATTGAATTTATCGGCAATTAGCGTTGACATTCGATCTCCTCCTCAAGTACCCATCTTTCAATGTGTACTGTGTAATCGTCCAAGGCGCGGAGCATACAATTATAGCCCTTACGGACCTGTTCATTTTTTGAATAGCAATACTCCCATATATAACTTAATGCAGAATAGATATATCTTTCCTCAAATCGTCCATCATCAGCATTATAATCAAATACGATTTTTGCTTTTGGTACTCGACATAGTGCAACGAATGTTTGGCTTTCTGCTCTGAAATCATTTACCAGTTGAGTTCCCAATAAGTAATCCAAATCTTGCAAAAATTCTGGTGCATACGAATATAAATTGTAGTCTGGTTGTGCGGAATTAGTGATGTCATACAAAAATTGAAAGCCGTTTATGCAAAAGTCTTTAGTAAGACGGCTTTTGAATCTTGCGGGGTTGAATCCAACATTTGTGCTTTTCCACCACTCAATATGCTCTCCTCTATACACAAGCACATCAATACCTTGAAGAGACTTTTCAAAAGATATCTGGTGATCGGCAAGAAATGATGAAAAAGGATTCGGGGTAGTCAGTACTTCTCTTAGCGGAAGTAGTACCATGTGATTATCGGTGTTCAGTCTTCTTGCCACATGGCACAAGTAAACTTCTTCTAATATGTGCTTCTTATTGTGAGCAATATATTGGTAACCCGCATCATCACCTGAACGAAAGTCAATCTTTTTAATAGCTCGCAAAAGATCATCCTCTGCTGTGCCTAAATAATATGCTGTATCGGAAATCAGATTTTCCAATGAATCAATTCGTATAATCATACAGTTCGTCCCTTATACCAGCGGGTGTCGCTTGAAATCCCAGGAGGTCTCCAAGGCGTCCCAATCTGCCTTGGATTCATTAACACTGAAATTTGCCAGCCGATCAACCGTCTCTTTATGTGCTATAATAATAGGCAGTTTTTTTATTTGCTCAACCTCAAAATTGATGGTCTGACTTATAGCTTTTAGAATAGAAGTCGCTACATTACTATTCGTAAAAGCAAGTAAGTATTTTAATATATCGGAACAAAAAATGGAGCACCCAGCAACATCAAATATAAATCCTTGCGGTATATACCTTGTTGAAAATCCACCAGAAGAAATCTTTGACCATGTGACCGAAGGATGAAAATAAAATTCCATATTATTCATTCTTCCTCCGGGAGCATCTTTAGTGTAATCTTTAAGATCCTGACCATTATTATACCAATTGACCACATACTCTTGATTTCCATACCATTTTCTATAAGATCCGCCTTTGTTATATGGGAACCACTTGTACTTTTTATCCGCCGTGTCTTCCAAAGATATGTATGAGAAACCAACTTTGTTAAAGGTGACCTCAAACCAAAAGCGTAAAAACAATGTATTATTAGTTGTTGCCATGCCTTGACGCGGATTTGCTATATTACCTATAGAATTACCCATTTCAAAAGTATGTTGAATTTGCTTACTAACCCAATACGCCACTGGCGCACCCGGAATCTTAGAGAAGTCCGTCTGCTCCGCTGTATAGCGACTCTCTTCAGCAAGAAACATATCCTCCTTGCCCTGCTGGGTTGTTGGCTCCACCAGGCGGCAATAGGTGCCCCTATATCCCGTGGTGTAGGCCCTGCGCAGCACAAAACTGGTGGTCTGCACCACCTCACCGCCGATCTCCTCAAAAGCCCTGGCCCCCAGGTGGGCCATGTTCACAATATCCGCCGACTGGAGCAATTTTGTCCGCAGTTTTTCAAAACTGCTGAGGAACATCCAGGCGTGTTGGGTGATCATAGCCTGATAGCCGTTCTGCCTCGCAAACCGCCCACACCGCTCGATAAAGGCGGCAAACAGGTCGCCTTTGCTGTCCGGGTAGTTGTCCTTGATGTACTTGTTCAGGGCGGCGTCTCCGTTGCTCACCGCCATGTAAGGCGGATTGGTTACCACCACATTATACTGCCTTGCCAGCAGGGAGCGGAAATTCCAGGTGTTCAGCTTGTCCCCATAGTTACCGTCAAACAGGGTGATCTCGTCGGGCTGCTCCGGCTTGGGCTCCAACTCGTCTACAATGAGCAGGGAGCCGAACTCCTGCCCTTCAGCATAGGTGCCAGGGTGGTACAGGTTGGGCTGGAGGCCTCGGGTGAGGAACCGACGGTCATACTGCCGGGCCTTCATCATCACAGCAAAATAGGCCAGTTGGGCCGCCCGGCGGTCAATGTCCAGGCCGTAGAGGTTCTTCTGTACGATGGATGCGGCGGCGTCCCGCTGGCTCCAACCCTCGCTCTCGTAGATCTGCATGAGCACATCAAAGGCATAGACCAGAATGTGGCCGCTGCCCATGCAGGGGTCAATGAGGGTAATGTCCTCGGGCCGGAGGGGTTGCCGCTGGGCGCGCAGCACCACCAGTTGGGCTTCCACCTCCGGCTCCTGTTCCGCCTCATCCAGATAGTACTTCCAGTTTTCACGCAGGGCCGGGTTAGGGTGGCCCTCCAGCCACAGCCGCCCCAGGGAGTTTTCCACCATGTAGCGCACGATCCAGTCGGGGGTAAAGAGCTGGGTGGCGGAGGGGATGCGCTCCTTGGTGACCTTCACATTCTTTTTCAGCAGATCAAAGGTCTCGGCTTTCAGTTCGGTGTTGTAATACTGGTACAGCCACCCGATGATCTGCACCTGGTCGGTCCAGTCCTCCTCGGGGATGTCGGCCACCATGCGGCCAAGGACGCTGTCCGGGCGGAGCATATTATTGGGAAAGAGCAGTTCAGTATAGCCGCCCATCTTTTCAAACATCTTGGGCAGGCCCTCGTTGAGGGCGTTGCACTGGGTGAGGAGCAGATAGCGGTAGAGGGCCTCGGTCTCGTTCTTCTCGATATACTCCGCCACCCTGCTCTGATCCAGCCCGGGCAGGTCGATGTGGAGGGCCTCCTTCAAAATCTCCGGGTCAAAGGCCCCCTGGGCGTTGGAGAACACACGGATGTGGCTGGGCAGGTAGTTGTTGACCTCCATATACCGCAGGGCGATGAAGCGGTTGAACCAGGTGTAGGCCACTTCTTCCATCACCTGGTCATAGCCCTTGGCTTGGATCTCCCGCACCAGCTCCCGGCGCTGGCTCTGCTCCTGGGGGGACAGGGCCATGCCGTTGACAGTGACAGCGTTTTCCTCTCCATAACCGTCCTTGGTGATACCGTATTGATACGCCCGCTGGGCCACCTGCTCCATGAGCGTAGTGCGGGCCCACATAGCAAATTTCTGGATGGCGGATTTGTTCATCCCGGTTTCCTCCTTTAGTTGACCTGTACGCCGTCGCAGCTCTCCAGGGTCTGGTAGAGCTTTTGGCGGATACCCTCCACATAGGCGTCAATGTCGTCCCTGGATTGCAGCCGCTTCACGGAACACAGGTCATAGCGGCGCACGGTGGCGATCTTCTTGGGGGCATGGGCAGGCTGCTTGGCCTGGTCGTTCCCCTTGGCCTGGGGCTCCGGCGCGGGGGCGGCCATGACCTCCATGCGCTTGCAGACGGTGTCTTTGTGGTTGAGCAGCTGGGTGATCATGGCGTCCAGCTCGGTAAGGGAAAGGGCATCCTTGGCAGCTTCCCGTTTCCCGGCAAAGTAGTCGTCGGCCTGCTTCAGCAGCGCCCCAGCGTCCCGGGCCTCCCCGGCTAACTGGTGGACATCCTGCATACACTGGCGGATGGTCTCGGCCACCTCGTCTTTTTTCAGCTCCAGCAGCGCCTGATATGCGGTCTTCACCTTGCCGATAAGCTCGGGCAGCTCCCCGATGCGGTTATAGGGCTTGGGCATGGCCAGAATAGCGGAGATGGTGCGGAAGACCTCCTGGGTGTCCGGTTCGGTGGCGAAGTAGTCCCGCTCCCGGCTGATCCGGTTCATCTGCTTGACAGCCTCGTCAAAGACGGTGCGCTGGCTCTTGAAGAACAGCTCCACACCCTCCATGTCCTCGGAGGAGTCCAGCAGATCGTCCTGCTTCTGCACCATGCGGTTCAGCAGGGCCACATTGTCCTTGCGCTGGCTGAGGATGTCCTGGGCCAGATCCCGGGCAGTGGTCACCTGCTCCTTCTCCGGATAGCGGTTCTGGTCATACTGATCCAGCAGGCCCTGGTAATGGGCCAGTTTGGTTTCAAAGGTATTGAGAACAAAGCGCACCAGACCGTCCTCGTCGCTGGGAATGTCCATAGCACCCAGGTAGTCCCGCAGGAAGGAGATGCTCTTGCGCATCAGGTCCTCCGAGGGAGCGATCCGGCGGGCCACCACAGCCTTGTCTACCTCGGACTTTTTGCGCAGGTAGTCCACCAGGCGGCGGTCATCCTTGGCGACGATAGCTCCTCCGTACTTGATGGAGATCTTCTGCTGGGCAATGAGCCGGGCGATCAGGGCGGCGATGTCGATTTCCCTCCAGCCGTAGGGGATGGCCTGATACCGCCGCTGCACATCCCCCATGGAGATGGTAGGACCGACGGATTTCAGCTCCAGCCACTGGCTGATCTCGTTGAGGGCATCCTCGTTATTGACGCCGGTACCCACCAGACTGAGATCGGCGTCGGCACTGCCGTTGAGAATGGACAGAATGTCTGCGTCGCTCTCCACAAAGTGGTTGACCATGTTCAGCTTGGAGTAGACGCTCTCCACCAGGCCGCCGAGGGCGGCGTCCAGCTTGTCTTTGGCGCTCCCAGCCTTGATAGCCATGATCTCGCCGTGAACCACCACTTTGGCGTCCACAATGGCTTTTTCCAGATAGCCCTTGGCCCGATCCTCCAAATGGCGGGCCTGCTGCTGCCGCTTGCGGATGATGTCCTGGATGGTCTCGGGCAGCTGAGAGACATTCTTCTGCTTGACATATTTGCGGATCTTCATGGCCTGCTCCAGCTCGTCATAATAGGGGGTGTCGCCGGAGAGGACTACGATGGCCTCGTTGTTTACCTGGGACTCCATGATGAGCTGCTGATCGGAGTCCTTATAGTGGTCGCTGGCCACGGTGATGACCCGCAGACGGATACCGCCACTGGCGGAGCCATTGAGCGTTTCGTCGATGTACTGGTCATAGGAGAAGTCGTATCGGCCATGCTTGAATTTCTTGGCTGGGTATATATCCCCAAACACCGTCTGGGCGATGCTCTGGGTGATCTGGTTGGAGTCTACCACCGTGTTTTTGATGTCAACGGCAACATCCTGCTCCTCATCCGTCAGGAAGGCATAAGTGTCCCCGTTGCGGGATACATAGTTCTGGGACTGAAGCCGCTCCAGGGAGGCGGTGACAGAGGCACGGAGAGCAATCTTATCCGTGCGGATATCATCCACCATCAGGGTAGCGATATTATCAATGTTGGCCTTGATGTCATCGATATAGCGCACCAGGTAAAGGAGCTTCAAAACAGCCACATCTTGGGGCTCAATGCCGTCATGGTTGTCCGCCGCGTTTTGGCAACGGTCGATCACTCGGCGGATGGCACTCTCCAGAAAAGTATGTACGGTATCGTAGAACAGGTAGAAGGGCAAAAGAGCATTTTCATCTTTTTCCTGTACCTTCTGTGCAGCCTCCTGGAAGCCGGAGAGCATGGAACGCTCGCCGCCGGAGAGGTGCTTGCCGGAGTTGCCATGCTTGCGGATTTCTGCCAGCACCTTCTGAATGATGATGAACTGATAGGGTACAAAGGGGAAAGTGGCAGCAAACTCTCCACCGTCAGCAAAGCCCTTGATGTCCAGAACAGAGTCGTTGAAGACAAAGAGGTTCTTCAAAACGGCCTGTTCCTTGTCGTAGACCATGTGCAGCAGCTGATCTGCCTCTTCCGTCTTGGCCAGCACACGCTTTTTAATGACCTCATCCACCGAAGAGGAAGACAGGCTCAAGCGAGTATTGAAGCGTCCCTGGATTTTGGAGAAGTCGTCACCGGCAATTTTCACCACGGAGTCAATGGCCTCCTGACTGGTGACCATGACCCAGACCTTGCCCATACATTTAGCACCCAGCTCCTCCACCAGGGACTGGAGGTTGATCATCAGGTCGCCGTCATCACCGATGTATTGGCCCACCTCGTCCACCATGAACAGCAGACGGAACTTGTCACCCTTGCTGTCAACATACTCCTTAATGTCGGACACCAGCTGGGCGATGCTCAGTTCGTTGGTCTCCTCGCCGTTGAACCAGTTGCGGGCAGCCTGCTCGCTCATGCCCAGGACGGACTGGAGCACCTCTACCACATCGTCCTCAAAGAAAGCGAAGGAGTCACGGGTCTCCACCCAGGGACCGCCATTGACTTCTTCGAACTTCTGCCGGAATTCCTCCGTTTTGCCCTGCCGGTCAATGAAACGCTCCAGCTTGGCAATTTTCAGGTCATCTCCGTAGAAACCGCAGTGATTGTAAAACATCTTGGCAAAGGTGCGGAGAACAGCGGTCTTATCCTTGTTGATAGGTCCTTCAATGTCAATATTGAACAGAATGGATTCTGTGGGAATAGACACGCATTTGACCGCCTGGGCGTACATCATAGGGTCATCGAATTTATCTTTGAAGTAGTCAATGGCTGGAACTCCCTGCACCTCTTTGTTAGAGAGCAGGTAGGAAAGCATCTTCAGAAAGTGCGATTTACCGCTTCCAAAAAAGCCGGAGATCCACACACCCATTTTATCCGTGGGCTGATCAATGGCCTTGGTATAGTTATCAAAGAAAGTCCGGAAATGGCGGCGCAGTTCCTTGGTAATGATGTACTCGCTTAATTCCTGATGCAGGCTCTTTTCATCGTCCTGAGCAACCTTAACGACACCATTAATATCACGGTTGATATCTTTTTGAAACATGGATTGAATCTTCATATTTTTGATCTCCCTCACAGCAGATTAAATGCCCGATAATAGTTTCCATCTACAAACTCGTCAAAGAGGCTCAATGTCTGCCCGTTGAAAGTGCCGGGGTAGAACATCACTACCGGAATATCAGCAAAGAGATGCTGCATACTGTCCAGCATCTTGTGAGAACGCATAAAAGGATGAATTTTTCCGATACCTGTCATGAACAGGACATCCTGTCCCTTTACATGAGGGCTGTAGTCCATCTTGGCTAGCAACGCTTCCGGCGTAGCAATTTTCTGAAGTTGCTGCAGCAAGTAGTCTTTTCCCTTTTTGCTTTCCAGACCAGGAGTCGACTTCAAAACTCGCTTTTCCTCCAGCACTTGAAGAAAGATCTCATAGAGATCACATTCAATGATTCGATATGGTGTACCGGATTCTTCCTTGATCCTTCGGATGTAATCCTGCACCACCAATTCATCGGCAGGATCATAACAAAAGACATGAATGCCGACTTCGTTACTCAACCCCTTATTTTCAAGGAAATTGGGGTCAGAGATCCGTTCTCTGATCCGATCCAATTCTGCTTTCAGCATAATCTCTGCCCCTCCTCAACGAAAGCAATTAAATGCCGGAAGTACTTCCGTATCATCATTCTCGCAAATCCCTTGCTCCAATTCTTCACAGAGGAAAACCGGATTGAGTGTTGTGCTCTTGAGATGATCCAAGTACTCCGTTTCAACTAAGCAGCGCACCAGAACACTTTTGATTTTGTTGATCGTGTTGTCGCTCCAACCCGCTATGCTGTCATTCTGAGCCTGGAGACGGGAGAAGAAGGTATTGAGATCTTTTCGCTCAAAAGAGTAGTCCTGGGTACGGAACTTTTCGCCTATGACTTGGATCATAAAATCCCAGACCAGCCGATTGTACCGCATGATGGCATAGAGGTTGATTTGCTTGGCAATCTCCGTGGGAGCACTGCTGATTTCCTTTATAAGCTTCTGGTTGTTCAGCGCATCCAGACGACGATAACACGCCCTGGCCATCCGAGAAATCTGGCGTTCTGTTGGGTACTGGAACAGATTATCCTCTCTTATTTTGGCGGCAGCGTCATCAACCGAGATGCCTTGTAAATAAAGTTTCGATGCAATTCGAATTTCGTAAAATAAGAATTGCTCTGCAGTCAACGATCCGCTATAAGGTGTTGTGTTCATCATGCATCGACCTCAAAATGTTGGTTTCTACTTTTTTACAGGATAGCACAAAACAGCGGTATTCTCTACTATAAAATTTTATCACCATAACTGTCCAATAAACAGGTCTAACACTTGCGTGGCATTACGAAAAATGAAAAGAAGGCAACAGATGGTGAAAAAGATTGAAAGCCCCACCCAGGCTTTCGGTGTATCCATGGAAACCATGCTTAAGATTGCGGAAGTGCTGGAGATTCCAGTCTCTAAACTGTTTGAAGATTAAAAAATCTCACGGCGAGACCTCATTCCGACAGGAATTGTGTCTCACCGTGAGATTTATTTTATTCCCCGTAATACGAGGGGCGTCCAATGGCGGTAAAGCCCTCCAGACCGGTGATCACCACATTATTTTGGCTGAACGCACAGTGGATGATGAGCAGGTTTCCGCTTTCATCTCTGCCGCCTACGATTCCCACGTGCTCATCACCGGGATAAAACACCAGATCCCCCGGTAGGGCCTCATCCCAAGAGATGGGGGTACAGTAGGTGTGCTGCATGTGGGCACCACCGCCGTGGCCTATGACGTACTCTCCATCAGTAACATTGTAAAATACCCAATCGACGAATCCACTGCAATCTAACCCGTAGGGCAGGTAGGTTCCGGTAGTCGAGCTGCCGTCTGCCCATACCTTGGTGAGCTGGCCCCAGCGGGAGTCCCAGCCAATCACCAGGGACTTCCCGCCCCAGAAGTAGTTGACCTTGCCTACCAGCCTGCAGGCGGTTTCCACCACAGCCCGGCGCTCCGGGTCCAGATTAGCGGGCAGGTCAGCCAACAGCTTCTTTGCTGTGGCGTCGGAGATCGTGAGATCTCCGGCCAAGGCAGCCAGCATGTCGGAGTTTGCCAGCAGTTCATCCAACGCCGCGTTCTGTTCCTCAGTGAAAGAATAAAATACCCGCATATCATCCGGTGTTCTGGCGGTGATCGTCACAGTGAGTATTTTCTCTGTCCAGGCCGGAGTGTCTCCGGAGGCGGGATGTTCCACCTCTCTGGAGGAGGAGGCAAGTTTTGTCATGTCCCAGAAGACTGTGCGCAGGGCCTCCACATTGGCCGCATCCAATATTGCCACGGTCGTTCCATTAGCAGCGCCCGCCGTTTTGGCGGCAAACACCGCCAGGATATCAGACCAGGGGGGCGGCTGTCCTTGGATCTCCAGCGTGTCATATCCACCCTCCGCCTGCATACTGGAGATCTTCTCTCCCAATTCGCCGTTGATCTGTGCAACCGCCTGGGCGGGAGAGATGGCTCCGGTTGTTTCATCAGGTCCGGCAAAAAAGATCCCCAGCGGTGAGGCAAGGATGATGCCGCACAGACAGATGACGACCACGACTGCGATCACCACCCCACCGCCTGCTGTGGCCGCGGCGGCCAGAGCCTTAGCTGCCGCGATCACGGCGCGGAGCGCACGGTTTGCCGCCTGTGCGGCCTGCCTGGCGGTCATTCGGGCCGCCCTTGCGGCCTTTTGGGTTCGTGCCAACCTGGCTCCCGCCTCCGCCGCACGGCGGGCCTGTCGGGCCGGAAACGCTCTTACAGGCGGTTTCCCACCCGGCTTTCCGATCCCAGCCGTTTTGCGAATGGGATGGCCAGCCGATTTGACCGGCACGCCTCGTTCTTTTACTGCCGTCTTTGCGGTGCTGCCCATAGTTTGCCTGGAGGTCTCAACGTGAGGCCGGGGCTGCACACGAGAACCACCTGTCTGCCCAGACACCTGCCGTGTCTGTTTGTGGATGTCTATACCTTGTGGCCGTTTTCCCGAGGTAGGAGCTGCCAAGGGGCTGTCCTCTCTTGCGGGCAAGTGCCGCTCCGGTTTCCCGCTGCGGAGAAGGTTGCCCTGGCGCTCCCGCATAAAAGACGCTTTTTCCTGCTGCAAGGCACTTGGCGGTGTAGCAGGTGCGGGGTCAGCTTGTATCTTCAGATAGGCGTCCTTGGTCTTGATATTTCTTTTTTGAGGCGTTCGGAGTGCGGACTGCGGCTGGGGGCGGCTTCTGCCCGCACTCTGCGCTCGAAGTGGATCTCCCGCTTCCTTCCCGTGAAGGCGGCCTTTTGGAGGCCGAGTGCCGTCATCTCTTGGCCTTGCTGCTCCCGGAGTATCGTGACTGCCAGGGTATCCGTCCGGGCCTGTATCCGGGGTGTGCTTTGCACCTTTCTTTCGTTTTCCAAGCAGACGCTCGGCCAGCTGCTCCGCCCGTTTGACACCGCTCACCTCGGCATCGCCCAGCTGGTCACCGCCGAAGTCATCCCGTTGGCCATGCTGGGCCGTGTCCCGCAGTTGGCCCCGCAGGCGTTCTGTGCCGTCATCCAGCCCCCGCCGGATCAACTCTTTCGGCGCGGACTTGACCCGTTCTTTCAAAGTGTGCCGCACCTGGGGTTTCTCTTTGATTTTATCGATATATCTCACCTCCATCCGGCAGGGAGGGGCCAAGGCCCCTCCCTGGTTTTATTACGCAGCCAAGTCAGAGGGCTTGGTCGTCATCAGTTTATAGAGCTGCGTATGACGGGGGAAATTGTCCATGAAGGGCACAATGGCGCTGCCGCACTTGATGAGTCCCCGCCCAAAGTCCACATTGGTGATGTAGGAGAGCTGGTTGTCGGAGATGTTCAGCAGACGGGCCAGCTCCAGCCGGTCGGTGCTGGCCTGGTTGAGCATGACCAGGAATTCACTGTTGGCCAGCATGGTCCGGGCCGTGTGGGACTGGAGCAGATCGTCTACATTCTGGGTCAGGCCGGTACAGCAGGCACCGTACTTCCGGACCCGCTTCCAAAGGGTGAACAGAAAGTTTGCGCTGTACTCATGCTGGAACAGCAGATAGATCTCATCGATGTAGATCCAGGTATTCCGCCCCAGTCGGCGGTTGCGGGTGATCCGGTTGAGAAAGCTGTCCAGGATTACCAGCATGCCCATGGAAAGCAGCTGTTTGCCCAGCTTCCGGATATCATAGCAGGCGATGCGTGAGCTCATGTCTACATTGGTGGGTTTAGCAAAGGTGTTGAGACTGCCCTCCGTGAACAGTTCCAGTGCCAGAGCCACATCCCGCGCCTCGGCCTCCGGCTGGCGCAGCAGTTCCGCGTGGAAGTCCTGGAGCGTGGGGGCCTGGCCCCGGCAGCCGTCCCGCACATAGTCGTGGTAGCACTGTGCCGTACAGCGGTCGATGATGGACTTCTCCTTGGCAGACAGCTTTCCGGCCCCCACAGACTGCTCACAGAGAGAAAGCAGGAACTCCGATTTCAGCACCACGGGGTTTTCCCCCTCGCCGTAGCCCTGCTCCATATCCATGGCGTTTATGTGGTTGCTGGAGGTGGCCGAGATCTCCACCACCTCGCCGCCCAGCCCCTCCACCAGGGGACGATACTCACTTTCCGGATCGATGATCAGGATGTCATCCTGGGTAGAGAGGGCCAGGGCGGTAATCTCCCGTTTGGCGGTAAAGGATTTGCCGGAGCCGGACACGCCCAGAACAAATCCGTTGCCGTTGAGGAGCTGCTTGCGGTCGGCAATGATGAGATTTTTGCTGATGACATTCTGGCCGTAGTAAATGCCGCCCCGATCCCGGATCTCCTGGGCTTTGAAGGGCATGAGGACGGCCAGGGCCTCGGTGGTCAGGGTCCGCAGGGCGTCGATCCGCCGCAGCCCCAAGGGGAGGGCGGTCACAAGGCCCGCGTCCTGCTGCCAGTTCAGAGTAGTTAGCTGACACAAATGCTTGCGTGCGATGGATTGGAGGGTCTCTGTGTCGCTGTCCAGCTCCTCCTTGCTGTCGGCCAGATGCACCAGAGTCACCACAGCGAACATCATCCGCTGATCCCGTGTGGTTAGATCATCCAGCATTTCCCGCGTCTCTTTCCGCTGCTGCTCCAGGTCGTAGGGCACCACCGCGGAGAAGTTGTTGTTGCTGTTCTGCCGCCGCTGCCAGTTGGTGACGTTGGTCTCCACCCCCAGCAGGCGGTTCTGCATCTCACGCACGGCCTCATCGGTGGGGACAGGGATCACGTCGATGGACAGCATCATGGTGCGGTTCAGGCTGGTGAGTTCATTGATCATGGAGTCCTTGATATAGCTGGCATATTCCTTGAGGAACATGGCCCGGCCATATTTATCGCCCATGATGAAGTGATCCTTCCGAAACTCCATGCTGTCCGGGCAGATGGTGTCCTTGAAGGAGCGCCCTGTTTTCATGCACTCCCGCAGGTCGATATGGAACCGGGACTCTTCGCCCACTCGGTAAAAGTCATGGAGCACACGCAGCCGCTCCACCGCATCCAGCTCCTCACAGTGGGAATCCAGGTGATTGAGCCGGGTGGTCACATCATTCATGACCCGGTCAAAGAAGGTGCGGGCCTCCTCGGGCGTTTTCTTATGGGCGGATACTGTGACATATCGCTCCTGCACCATGCTGTTGGAGGAGTCGGTGACCTTGTCCAGCAGCATGGCGTTGTACTCCGAACGGCCTCCGTCAAGATGATCCCCCTGGGGCGGGATCAGGATCTCCTGCTCGAAGTTGCGACGGTTGAGCCGCTTGTTGTTAATGGTAATTTTGGTGGTAGAGCCGGTGTCCAGGGCATTGAGCAGTTCCGAGTAGCCCAGGAACATGGAGGTCTTGTCCTCTTTGGAAGCGATGGCGTAATTGATGTCGGAAAAGCGGACGGTTTTCGAGAATTTCCCGCCAAACTGAAAAAGCCCATCCGGCCAGAGACGGCGGATGGGGATGGTATCCTGTACGGACTTGGGCACCGAAAGGTGCTCTTTGTCCTGCTTCAGTGTGTTTTGAAGAGTCTTAATCAAGTCGGATGGCCTCCTTTATTGATGTGTGTTCCATAAGTTTGACATAGAGATCCTCCGTTCGGAATAAGAGCTGTTTGGGCATGAGAAATTCTGAGCGTATATAAGCCATGAGAAAGCGTTCCAGGGTCATGCCATTGTAGGTGAAAAAACCACCCAGGGCGAATGGAAACGCGGCCAGGATACACACCCATCCGATCTCGCCTGTTCCAAGCACCGGGTGCAGGCAAAAGTACACGGCCAGCGCCACCAGAACGGCCAGCAGGGCAAACAAAAATTGCCGCAGGGACAGGCCGAAAAATAGACTTTCCTGGTAATTCCGCACCTCTTTATTGATGCGTACCTCCAAGGTATCACCTCCTGCATTTCTGTTTGGTTTTCATGGACAGACCGTTGCAAAGCCTGTCCGGCTATGGTACCATTTGCTCAACTTAGGAAGGGAGTTGAGCGTATGGCATATCTGATGCTCGGGAGCGTAATGATCTTGCTCTCCATTGTGTTCCGCCTGGCAGCGGTGTTTCGCCTGACCATCCCACTGGTTTATGCGCTGATCGTTCCCACCGTTTTTCATGAATGGTACTATGCCAATCAAACGCTGGCCAACGTCATCTGGTATGCGCTGCTGGCGGTGGTAGTCCTATCCTGGGTAGTTTCCCTGGTTCGGAAGGTTCGGGGCATTCTGCTTCGGCGGAGAGAGGACAAGATGCTGGAGCTTATTGTGCTCAACCGTATGCGGGAAGCCCAAATGCATGGGGAGCCAGAACCGGATGGTGGATATAAGATCCGGGTGGATGACCTGTTTGACGATAATTAACCAAGTCCCATCAATTGCCGGATGATCCGGTCGCTCATCTTGATCGAGCCTACCAGCACCAGCATATTGAAGATCAATTCTCCAATGTAGTTCCAGACCAGCGTGGCCGGTGCTGTGGAAGCATCCCCCACAGCGGGCGGTGCGGAAGCAAACTGTGAAAAAATAACACAGGCCAACACAATGATACAGCCCTCCAGGCAGATGGCGGCATAGCTTTTGAGGAAAGCGACGCCAATGCTGCTGGAGGGCTGTCCCGCGAAACTGGCCAGGGGGATAGGCGCGATGGCGGTGGCCATGTAGAGCTTGAAAAAGCGGGAGTAAACGGTCAGGATCATAACGAGGGACAGGACCCAGATAAACAGGGAGCCCAGCAGAGTCACCGCCCAAAGGGGGATGGACTCCAACAGCCCCACGCTTTCAATGGCGGTAATGAGTTCTTCCGGCAGTGTGGTGGGTGACATGGCAGTCATGCCGGATGCGTCCATGATGGTGGATATTGCCCCCTGGGCCACTTGGAACAGGGCGTTCATTAGTTCCATGCCATAGGTCACTGCCGCCTGTGCCAGCACAAAGCGGATAAAGCACTTGAAGGCCACCTCCGGGCGCTTGATCTCGGTAAAGCTGCCGCAGGTCTTGATTACGCCCATCACAAAAAACAGCACTAACAGCGCATAGCCAATGGCTTGCAGCGCCCCGTTGATACTGACGATCACGTTCCAGATCCCGCCGCCTTTGAAGTCCTCTGGGGTCGTGCTGATCAGGGTCCAGATCTCTGCGAGTTTGTCGTTCCAGGTCTGCAGGGCGGAATTCAGATTGTCTACGATCCAGTTTCCACTGCCCAATCACTTCACCTCCCATACAGGCTGTATCTCATGTTGCAGCCACTCCTTTCTCACCCACGGCCCATTCCAGGGCCGTGGGTGTTCTTGCGTTTCTTCCTCATCAGCCGGTGATGAGGGTGAGGATCTCCTTGGTAAAGGTGATCACGATACCACCGGCGATGGTGAGCATGCCATTGGCCCGCTGGGAGGGGTCATGGCTCTTGAGGGACAGGCCCAGTTGGAGGACGCCGAAGCCCAGCAGGATCAGGCCGATGGCTCGAATCAGGGAGAAGATGAACTCGGAAAGGTTGTTGACGACCGTCAGCGGATCATCTGCGGCAAAGGCCGGGACAACCATAACGGTCAGCGCCAGAACGAGGCAGGAAAACAGGGCGTACAGTTTCCGTGCGCGGCGCTCATACTTACGGGTGGTCAGATCATGTTTCATGCTGCAGTCTCCTTTTCTTTGTTGGTTTCATCGGCAGAAATAACCTGGAAGAACGGTGTGCCTGGAATGGCCGGTGTGGTGTTGTGTCCATGGTGAATATACGGCGCTCCGCCTCCGTCCACGGTGTAGCGGATAGCGGGGTGCTCGGTCAGTTCATACTTTAGGTCCATGACGGGTTTTGCTCCCCGGATAAACAAGATGCAATAGCGATTATCCAACGCACGGACCTCATCAGGGGTAAGCAGCTCCCGTCCACTCATCTGGAAATTGGTGGAGTAGGAGCCCGATTTGCCCTTGGTCTGCCCATGGGTCTTTGTATCAATGGTGGCCTTGCCCAGGGCCTCAGAGATATACTTATGGGTGCTCTGCTCGTTGCCGCCCAGATAGAGGATAGTGTCCGAGTTGCCGGGGATGGTCTCCCAGGAGTCCTTGTACAGTTCCTTGATCTGGGCCATGTTCTGAATGATGGTGCTGGAGGAAATGTTGCGGGAACGCATGGTGGCCAATTCACGAGTGTACCCTGGCAGCGGCATGGCCGCGAACTCATCCAATACAAAGTGGACGTGCCGGGGCAGCGCCCCATGATGGATCTGGTCCGCGCTGTAATAAAGTGTCTGAAACGCCTGGGAATAGAGCAGGGACACCAAGAAGTTGAAGGTGCTGTCATTGTCCGGGATCACGGCGTAGAGAGCGCATTTCTTTTCTCCCAGGGTATAGAGGTCCATATCGTCGTGATCCGTGATGGCCCGGATCTGGGGTAGGTTAAAGGGGGCCAGACGAACCGCGGCGGAGACCAAAATACTCTTGGCTGTCTTGCCCGCGCTCTGCTTGAATACTTTGTACTGCCGCAGAGCCACGCTTTCCGGGTTCTCCCGTTCTATGGCCTGAAACAGTAAATCCAGGGGGGAGAGATACTCGTCATCCTCCTCTCGAACCTCCGCGTATTCCAGCACCCGCATGACCATGGAGAAGTTCTGCTCATACTCCGGGGCCTCCTGGAACAGCATGAGGATGATGGCCTGAAGGAGCGCCGTCTCGGCTTTGGTCCAAAACGGATCAGATTCATGGCTGCCCTTTGGTGTGGTAGCTTGAATGAGGTTATTGACCAGCTTGAGGACATCTTTTTCGTCTCTCAGATAGCGGAATGGGTTGTATCCGTCCGACTCCTCCAGGTTGACCAGGTTGAGCACCCGGATGTCATATCCTTTGCTTTTCAGCCACCCTCCGGTCGCAGTGAGCACCTCCATTTTCGGGTCAGTAATGACATAATTGGTGTTGGCCTCCAGAATGTTTGGTTTCACATAGCTGCGGGTCTTGGCCGCGCCGCTGCCGCCAATAACCAGGACGTTGAGGGAGCGGCGGTGTTTGTGGGTGTCTAGGCCCAAGCGGACATGGCGGGTCAGGATCTTGTTCTCTTTTTGGCGGAACATGGCGTTGACCTGCCGTGGAGAGCCCCAGGTGGCGGAGCCGTGCTCCTCGCCGTCCCGAGTGCGCCGCTGTTCCGAGGCGTAGATACATAGGCCCATGATATAGAGGCTGGTGCAGATCAGGATGGACAGCAGGCTTTTGTCTGTCCAATGGATATCCAGCGGGTGCTGGAGCGCCGTTGCCAGGTTGGTAAGAAGTTCCGGCAATCCACGCCCCAAGGATTGGGCAATGAGCAATGCACCCCAGACCACCGGAACATAGAAAAACAGGGCCAGGACAATGTCCCCGGCCCTGGAGCTTTGTTTCAGGAAATTCACCTCCAAGAAAAACACAGGGGACTCAGCGGATGGATTCGTCTGCTGAGTCCCCCTATTTATGGTGTGATGATAACACACGGAATGTGCTGTTGTTTGGCGTAAGCGATGGTATTTCTGGTTCCGCCGCTCTCACCCGTATAGACCGCGATCACCCGTCCGGAGTGATCTACCATCCATTCATTGCGGCGCTGGTATGCGGAATAGGAGAACTCCTGACTAATACAGCGCACCAGATCTGCCTGCCGTATCACCTCCACATAACGACTAGTCCAAGACGCACTCCAATGAAGCCCAAAATTTTCATACGGAAGTGCGCAGATCAGCTTCAGTCGGTCATCTGATACTCTGCGTTTAAGAACCAGCTCTGCCGCGCAAATATCTACCCCCTTTGCCATACCTGAAATAAAGGTAGTAAACCCATCTTCTATCGCTCGGTCGATTTCCAGTCCTAATCGTACACATAACTGTTCTTCTGAGATGTTCAGCTTTTCTGGTCTGTGTCCCGTAAAGCAGCAACGGTGCTGCCGTAGTTCTTGCTCATGCATAAACCACTCCTCCTTCGGCGTAGACTATAACATTATCTAATGTAATAGTCTATACCTTCGAGTGAGCAATTCCATATTATCTAACTATAGCATTAGATAATAGGAGCATGAGATATGGTGAGACTGAATGTGTTGGAATTGCTGGAGAAACAGGGCAGGACAAAATATTGGCTCTATAAGCAACTTGGAATGAGCTATCAGAATTTCAACCGCATGGTGAACAATGAAACTCAATCTATTAAATTGGAGCGAATTGAAACCCTGTGTTTATTGCTAAAATGCACACCAAATGACTTGTTTGTAATTGATTGTGAGTGTGAACATACTCCCCAACAGTAGGGGCATTATCTCTGTTTGGGGTGTCCTTTTTGTTTACTTCTGGCCGGAGCCGCTTTGTGCTGCCGATTCAGCTGCTCCTGGTACCCCTTTAGCTGTGCCAGAACAGAGGGGCGCTTATGGGTCGTCTCCGTACTGATTTCGCTCTTGGAGATACTGGAGCTGCCGCTGATACCGGCCAAGTCGAACTCCGACCGAGACTCTTTTTTTGGCGTTTTTTCCTCCCGGATCACTGAATCCCGCATGGGGGATTGCTCCTTGGCTGGTGTACTCTGGCGATCCTGCGGAAGGTATCGGATGCGCTCAAAAATGAGATTGGCGCGCTCCAGCTCTGTGACTGGCATGGCCACATCTACCACCTTGCCGCGACCATCCGAATCCCGGATGACAGAAAATAGGATCTTCTGTTTGACTGCCCTCTGCTTGAATGCCTGATACTGTTCCGGCGACATGGGGAACATTCGGATATCCCGTGTCTCCCGGAGCATTTTTCCCATGTTGACCTTCCCGGACAGGGTCTTGTGATGCTTTGCCAAAGCCAGCGTGATGGCCAGTAGATTTTTGAGAGCGGATGCACCCAGCCGAACCGTCACTTCTGTGCCGGTCAACATCATGCGAACCATTTGGTCGGCAGCCTCACCGCCTCCGATGTTCATCGTGTTCCACCTCTTTTCCTCTTGTTTCGGTTTTGCGGATATCTTCTTCCATCTGTTTACTTGCCGTCTGGATTTCCCGGCACAGGGCCAGCTTTTTGCGTTCTGCGCGGATCTGCCGGTTTAGCTCGGCAAGCTGGTTATACACCTCCGTTTTTTCTTGTGTCAGATGCTCTGGAGAGAGACTGCACTGTTCCAATAGGCGCACGGCTTGCATGTAGCGGGCAAACTCTTCCTCCATGCCGGACAGCCCCTTCTCATAGCATACCTTGGCCGGTGCCAGGGCCTCCACATCCGCCAGGGCGTCGTACAGCACCTGCCGCTTCTTTTTGCGCACATTGAGGATGGTGCGCTGCTTCATCAGATTGGCCAGCGTTTCCTCTGTGCGGCTTTGATAGGCGGTCATTTCGTCAGTGGTGGAAATGTTGTTCTCTCGCAGGAAAGCAAACTGTGTCCGGTACTGCTCAAACTTCATGACTTCCTGCCGCAGGTGCGGTGTCATCCTGGGGGGATACTGTCGCTGTTCGATTTTTCCCAGCAGGTAGAGATAATGAACATACAGGGCCAAAAAGCCCGTGTATTTGGGGTGTCTGCAGTAGGGACGAAACATGGGCCTGTCAGCAAAAGCGGCCCGTTGACCCGTCTCGATTTCCTCCAAATTGCCCAGGATGGCGGCACGGATACCGTCCTCTGTGAAGGCGGCATTTTTTCTGCCTGGATACTGAAACCGTTCCTGCCCCCGCAGACGGAATCCCAGACGGTTTCCGTGGCGGATCTCGTAGCCCTTGTGCTCCATGAGCAGGAAGAAGTGTCCCAGGTCATTGGCGTCCTCAATGGACTCCCGGAGATCCGCTTCCAGCATAGAGCGAAAGGTAGGTTGACCCTTGGATTGACGCAGCCACTCCACATAGCTCATGGATTTGGAGGTCTCTCCAGAGAGGATCACGGAGAGGCCGTGCTCCCGGCACAGCCGGTCTGAGATGCCCCGGATTTGGCAGTAATAGCTTCTGGCATTGCTATGATATTTCTCGCCGGTGTCCGCGTTCACGGAGTTGAACACAATGTGTGAGTGGATATGCCCCCGATCCACATGGGTGGCAATTACCGCCTCGTAACCGTTCAGATGCTCCGCAGCGAAAGTCTTGGCAATTTCCAGAGCCAGTTCGGGAGAGATTTCACCAGGCTTGAAGGACTGGACAATATGGTAATACTGGATGCCTCCCATGTTTTCAGTGTCCCGTTTAGTCTCCAGCATCTGACGGCACTCCCGGCCTGGCTCACAGCCCTGATGGGCTGTGAGGATCTTCTGCTCCGTCTTATCGCCGTTGAGGATATAGTCAATCCCGATATCCAACCGACCTTTTCGAGCCAGGATCTTAGTGACGGCCATTACGGATTGGCCACCTGGTACATCAACTCATAGACTTTATCCAGCAGGAACAGTCCACGCCTGGCATCCTCTGCCGTGGCGATACCAGCATTGACGCTGCGGGCGATCTGGTTGATGTTATTGCCGATGTGATGGATCTCCGTGCGGAGGTCCTTGATTTCCTGGGAGGGTCTGGCCCGGATCGGAGTCCCATCGATGAGCCGGACGATATAAGCCCGTTTACATAGTCCGCAGAGTTTGGCCTGCTGGCAGAGCCGCTGATACTGCTCCGCCGTCAGCTCGATGTGCAGATGGTGTTTTTCTTTTGGGAGCCCCAAGCGTACCTCCTTTCTGCGGCTCTGCCGCAAACCTTCCGCCCGCAGGCGGCATTGGGGTCAGGGGTTTCCCCTGCAAGCGCGCAAAATGTACATTTGCGCTATGCTTGCCCAACGCCGCCCCTGGCGGCGTTGGCTCGGCCCCGCCGAAGCGGGGCCTTTTCTCATGCGGTAGGTGGTTTATGATCTGGGCAGGCAGAGCCTGCCAACTCATCGAAAAAGAAAAATCACCGCTCTGGGCCAGAGCGGTGATGTCTGCCTTGCAGGCTGGAATGCTCAATATTCCTCTGACATGATCATCTCCATACAAGGGTGTCTATGTTAGCACCCTGAAGGTTAAAAAATCCGGGCAGGGTGTCTAATGTGACACCCTGCCCAAACTACAATATACTACCAGAAAACTCATCAAGGACAATCGGCAGACAGTACGCCGTCACACACCCTGGGCCAGTTCCCGCTCAATCCGTTCCTTGGACAGGGCGGCATAGGCATCCGTAACCTCGATGCCAGTGGCGGAGTAACCCTCCAGCACGGCAGCCAGCACCGTGCTGCCGGAACCGGCAAAGGGGTCCAGAATACGCCCTCCCGGCTCGGTGATCTTTACCACATCCCGCATGAGCTGCAAGGGCTTTTCCGTCAGGTGGATGCGGTTCTGGGGATTGCCGTACTTGAATACGCCGGGCAGACAGGGGACTGGTCTGCTGATAGGCATATCCCCGTTGGAACCCCAGACAATGTACTCAGCCTGCTGGCGGAAACGGCCTTTCTGGGGACGGCTGTTGCCTTTGTCCCATACAGCGGTACCGCGCCAGATCCACCCCGCCCACTGGAGCGCATCAGTGGCCGCGGGGAGCTGCCGCCAATCGATGAACATGCACACAGGGGCACCGGGTTTACAGACCTTGCGGGCATCATAGAGCCATTCAGCGGCCCAGCGGGTCCAGGATCGCTGATCCTTGGAGTCGCCGTCAAAGGGAGGGGGCGCGCTTTCCCCCATGCTGGAATATTTCTTGTCGGTGGACTTGTTTTTCTCCGCCTGGGTCCGACCCCCGGAGGCATAGGGGGGGTCGGTGATGACCGCATCGAAGGTATTAGGGGCAAACTCGCGCAGGACCTTCAGCGCGTCGCCGTGGATAATCTCCCAACTGGGACGGATCGCAGTGATGTTATCGCTCATAGGCATGTTTCTCCTTCTTTCCTTTGGATTGATCTTGGAGCGCGGGCAGTTCCGTCTCCACATATTCGCTGATGATACACAGCGCCTCATGATAACTGTGGCAATTTCCTCCGGTGATGCGGTCACACATCTCTTTGGCCTGGGCGTCCATGCCATGCTCCCGGAGCGTTCTGGACGCTGCCCCTATCAGGTTGAAGATGTTACCGTCTTGTTCAATCAGCGAACAGTACGGTTTCGCTCGCACCTGCTGGTTCGGCTGATCCAGGAAACCACCCAGCCGGTTGGGTACATAGTCGGACAGCCAAGTGCCTCCGAACTGGCTGTGTGTCTGAATCCGCCACATCGCAAGCTTTCCCACATTCAGCTGAACCCCCTCAAAAGAGAACAGCAGGTTTGTGAGACCGTCGTGCTGGAATGTAGCCGCGTTTTCGAACTTGGAGCCGTTCAGCAGGATTCCTTCCTGAGTAAGCAGCTCGTTGATGCCGTCCACCCATTCCTGAAGGTCGCCGCCGCAGCCCTGGAGGATCAGCCCTTCCTCATCGGTCATGTGCCGCAAGTCCTCCGTGGTCTTTTCTCGGATCATTTGACCTCCTCGCGCTTGGCGCTTTTCTTTCTCCTGGGCGAAGTGCGTCCCTTCGTTTTCAAATCGGTTACCACTGGGATATCCAGTTTATTGGCGCGATGGATCTCCGCCCACATCCCTTCCGTGACCGATCCATAGACATTGACCTGCTGACACTTTTCTACCAGCCGAAGGCCCATCTCCCGTGCGGCCTGATCCTGCACCGGATCGCCCGGATCTGCGATGGGCGGGAACATGAGATGGGGGCAGACTGGGATGTCGCCCGCCTGAAAGACTTCCTGGGCTTTCTGTCTGGCGAACGCAATGTTTTTCTCTACCTCACCTCGGAGGGGCGCGCAGATGTACACCAATTTGGGTCCGTGGTCTTTTGCCGGGACTTGAATGCGAAAAGTCTCCACATAGTCGCTGGCCATTTGCCGGAGCTGCCGGTAGTCCTCCTGGGAGGGATGGTAGGCATACCAATCGATCCGGGCACCATCTACCCAAATATGCGGATCAACGCCATCCCGCAGGTAGGGGTTGTTGGGGATCTTCTGTTTTCCCCATACATCCTTGAACCGAAGAGTCAGCTTGTCCACCACACCCTGATTGCTGTCCAGCAGCGTCAGGCGAAGAGCTGCATAGTGATCCGCATGGCCCAGTGTAACAAATTCAGCCCTCACCTGACGATTTCTGTCCAAGCCACCCAGGCAAGCACGGCCTACAAAGACCGGATCATGGATCACAGCTCCGTCCGCAAACAGTTTGCGGAGTTCCTGCTCAAAAAAGTTGCTCATCTGCTTATCTCACAGCCTTTCTGTTTCTTAGGGGGAGAAGGAGCTGGCTGTTGAGGAGCCAGTTCGTTTCGGGACGAATCCCGGATCACAGAACGGTTTTTCCCGCTGATCACCAGGGTGTCCAGTGTATCGTTGCGGATTTCCTCACCGCTGATCACCAATGCGCTGCCTGTCAGACGCACATCTCCGGATACTTTGCCATAGACCGCACAGTGGCCGGACAGAATGGGAACGCCCATGGTATCTTTGTCATTGAGGATCATGGAAAAACCGGAAGCTCTGGCAGAGGCACTGAGCACAGCGCCGCGTATATACGCATTGTCCTCTACCCGCGCATGGCCAGAAAGGACAGCGCCCATAGAGATATAAGCGTTGTCGCAGACGACCGCCTCTCCGCGCAATATAGCCCCCTTGTCAACATAGGCGTCATTGCAGGCAATGGCATCGTCAAAAATCCATGCGGTATCGTCCGGCTCAAAGGAAAGGTTGCTCTCGCTCTCCACAAAGCCACCTAAATCACCGGCTTTGACCTCCGCACTCACATCCCGGAGTGCCCGGATACGATGAAGGAAGGGATACTTTTCGTGCGAGATCTCCGTGATCTCATATTTCTGATTGCTCGTTGTTCTCATCTCCTTTTTTATGCAGCATTTTGGAACAGACTCTCCTGCGCATCTTCCAGACGGAACTCCGCGTCAATGTCGGAGAAGGTCTCGCTGCGATTGAATTTCTCGCTTACCTTGTTGGGCAAAGCCTGCAGCTCCAACATCCGTTCCCACAGGTCCGGGTGGTAGTCATAGAGATGGCGCAGTTCTTTTCTTTTGGCGTTGGGGCAGAACCAGCAGCCCCCGCGGGTTGTAAATGTGTAGACAGGCGAAAGCAGCCCTGCCCGCTGGCAGAGCTGCTTTGCATCTTCCTCTGTACAGTTGTACTTGTCCAGTAAGGAGACCCGGTTCCCGGCCAATCGAAGCAGCCGTTCCTGCTCGTCCTTGGCGATCCCAATATACTGAACTGTGTCGGGCGGCAGCGTTTTTTGGTATCGCAGGATCGGTTTCAGCTTGCAATCTCTCTGAACAGCACACCGTCCGCAGATGGGAAAAGAACGCAGAAGGCCCTTCTTGGGACCGCGGGTGATTTTGCCTGTGAAGAGATCCACATACGTTTTCTCACTGCGCAGGACGGTTACCTTCACACCCCTGCGTTCTAAAGCCGGAATGGCGGTGGTGTAGATAAAATCTCGATGTTCCGGCACCTCGCCGGAGATCTCCTTGTCGAACATGACCTCACAGTATACTGCCTCATCCAGAGGCTCCCCATGTTCCAGAGCCAGTAATATGGTGGCAAGACTGTCTTTGCCAAAGGAACAGGAGGCAACATGTTTCAACGGTCCGACACACCTGCTTCCTTGATGCGACAGGCGTTGCACAGTACCTCCACTTTGTCCGTCTGCTCCCAGGGAGCGTCCGGATGGGTAAAGTGGCCATAGTTGCAGAGCTGAGCGAAGATGGGCTTGTCCAGTCCGAGGGTGTGGCGCATCCCGGCGGGGGTCAGGTCAAAGACCGCCTGGACGGCCTGTTCCAGCACATCATCCCGGTATTCGCCGGTCCCATCGGTGTCCACGTTGACCGCCACGGGTTCAGCCTTGCCAATGGCATAGGCCAGAGTGACGGTACAGCGATCCGCAAGACCGGCAGATACAATGTTTTTTGCAATATAGCGGGCCATGTAGGCTCCGCTGCGGTCCACCTTGGTGGAGTCTTTACCAGACAGCGCGCCGCCGCCGTGAGGGGCCAGTCCGCCATAGGTATCCACCATCAGCTTGCGGCCCGTGAGGCCGGTATCCGCCTCAAATCCGCCGTAGACAAACCGCTCGGATGGATTAATCAGGATCTCCGTTTCCCCATTAGGCGGCAGCTCCTGCAGTGCGGGCTGGATCACATGGTCCATGAGTTCCTCCCGCAGCTGGTCCAGATCTTTCTCCGGGTCATGCTGGCAGGACAGAACCACCGATGCAAGACGCACGGGGATATCGAAGTTGTACTCTACAGACACCTGCGCCTTGCCGTCCGGACGTAGGCCCTGGATCATCCCGGTTTTTCTGGCGTTGGTCAGCAGCCGGGTGAGCCGGTGGGCAAGGATGACCGGCAGAGGAAGATAGGATTCTGTCTCATCACAGGCAAAGCCATACACGATCCCCTGGTCGCCAGCCCCAGTCTGGACTCCTTCCCGCACAGCGTGAGCAATATCGTCGCTCTGATCGTGGGTGATGACCTCGATCTCATAGTCCAGCCCAGTGTACCCAGCTTCCCGGATGGTCCGGCAGACAATGGAGGAGATATCCGGCATGATCTTTGCCGAGATCTCTCCGGCCACCAGAACTTTGCCAGCTGTGGCCAGTACTTCGCAGGCCACATGGGCGGAGGAGTCACCCTTGAGACAGGCATCCAGAACAGAATCCGCGATGGTGTCGCAGAGCTTGTCAGGGTGGCCCTCGGTAACAGACTCTGCGGTCAAAATGTATTTATCTCTCATTGTCAGATTTCCCTTTCTTTTTTATGCGTTGATCGCCAACGATCCGTCCCTGTTCTCCGGTTGCCGTTCGCACAGGAAGGATCTGCACGTTGTCGTACAGGGATTTGTACCGCTGGAGCTGCTCATCCGTCAGGGAAACAAAGTCCTCCTGACCAAGCCCAGCGATAAAGAAGGTCCCGCAGATGATGTCATAGGGCAGGCGATCTTCATCCACCAGCGGGCGGTTCATCGGCAGGCCAAGGAGCTTTCCCTCAGAATTGCACACCAGGGCAACCGGCTCTTGGAACGGGTACACGGCTTCAATATCTCCGCCTACGATCCGCTGCATATCTGCGAGACTATTGATCTCCTGCACACGGCAGGGCTTTTGCGGTTCTACAACTAATACTTTCATGTGCGCTCATTCCCCCTATCGCTCTTTCCCACGTTGCTTCTTGGGCGATTTGGCCTGCCCGCCGCAGATACGGTTGAGTCTACTGCTCTCTTGATCCAGTTCCTTGGCACAATACTCCCACGCCTGTTTTAATTTGGACAGTGGCAGTCTGTTCTGGCGATAGCCATCCCAAATGCCCTGGTAATAATATTCCGAGGGCAGGGCGGGAGAGCGCCACCGATCCCCATCCGTCATCACGTAGGCCATGACAGTCAGCTGCCGCCCCGCATTATACCGCACAGCAACAGACTCTTTTTCGTATAGGTGGGGATATCCCTCATAGAGATCGAGAGACCGCTCACAGCCCGGTGTGATCCGCCAAAGTAGGCCATGTACCTGCTGCCCTTCCTTGGGCTTGATGGTGGCAACGCCATTTCCGCTTGCGTTGCCGCGAAACAGCAGTTCATATCCCTCCAGCACGACCGGCCCCACCACCTGGGCCGCGGGACAGCGGTAGGCCATCTGATCCAGGTTGATGTTGCTGCCGTAGGCGAAATACAATTTATCTTCAGCTATGGTTCAACACCTCCAGCGCGCCGATCTTCGCCAGCGCCATGATCATGGTCTGCGCCTGCGCCTCCACACCGCGATCCGGCAGAATGCAGTCCTGATCCGTCATGCGGATGAAATTGCCGCGAAGCTGCCAGATATAGCTTTCTGTGTCTGGAAACTCCGCGGGGTCAAAGGCAGCTTTCCGAAGCTGGTCCATGATTTCTGTCCCGGTACCCTCGTACACGGTATCTTCAATGCGTATTTTCATCGTGCCACCTCACTGCTTCGGTTTTTCTTTTTCTTATTGACATCGTAACTGTCCTTGTCATAGCGCCATGCCCGATCCCCGTCCAAGTTGGCCAGAAGATGATCCCGCGTGTGTTTGAACTCCGGTCCATTCAACCCAAGGCGTACCAGCCATACCCGAAAGGTGAACAGCTCATTATCGCTTTGCGTCTTGCGCATGACGGTGCTGCGCTGGGCAATAGCCTGGGCCGACATGGCAAGGCACAAATTCACATAGGCGGCAGCACGGCCTGCGTGGAGAGTGGAGTTAAAACAGCGGAATTCGACGGTCCCCCGGAAAAACACGGAATGGAGATTGAGCGCATAGTACCGCGTCCAGTTGTAGTGCTCACTACTGCCGTTATCCCCCTCATACCAGATGGTTTCCAGCTGTGTCAGATTTTTGGTTTCTTCGGATGAAAGCTTGCGTGCCTTTTGCAGCATGGGTTCCCGTACTTTCTGGCAATAGTTCGCTATGCGATAGGAGTTAACCTGGAGTGCCTTGAACAGAATATCTTCTTTGGAATACATAATGCCCAGCAGGTTTTTCAGGCTCTGGCGGTTATGATTTGCAGCATCCACATGGACATGGATACCGCAGGAGGAATTGACTTTTCCTCCTGCGGTGCGAACGCGGCGGACGCATTCCTGAAATTTGGGCAATTCCGCATAGGTCAGTTTGGGTGTGACCATTTCTACACGATACCTTGGATCTGAGGTGGAGGTGTATCTTGCTCCCACTTTGTGTTCGCCGCGGATGCTGCTGTCACTCATCAGCCGCCATTCTTTTCCCTCCCCATCCCGCACATACCAGCTGTCGTAGTAGTCATCCCCACGGCGAGGCTCCGTCCCAAAATAATCTGCCAAGGCTTGTGCCGCCTGTTCACGTGTAATTCCGGTCAGTTCCACTTCCACGCCGAAGCACTGATCTTTTAGTCCTACTTCATTCATGTCACTGCTCCCTTCTAAAAGATATTTCAAAACCTTGTAAACACTGTATCCGTTCGAAAACCGCTGATCCCGGCGAACATATCAAAATGGCGTATCAGGTGATCTCATCTCCTTCCTGCTGCAGGGCAAGAAGAAAGCCGAGGACATTCTCATCCATGTCCCCGGCCTGTGCCTGCTGGCTTTTTTCTGTTGTCAGATCCAAATTGCGCAACTCTTCCCGAATCAGCCCACGGATGGCAGACAGGAGGGCATCCTGTTCATGGGCTTTACACACCATCCGACACACAGCGTCTGTCCGCTTCCCGGCAGGAATGGAGCTGAGAATGTGCCATGCATCACGCTGTTGGGGTGATGTCAGAGAAAAAGAAAGGTTGAGCCGCCGCTTACCTGCCATTGCCGACACCCCGCGACATCTGCCCCACAAGGCGCTCATATCCTTTAGCGTTCAGGGATACGTCATCCAGGATAAGCGGGCGGCACAGGCCGTCTGTGGCCGAAAGGTGGCGCTTTAAGAGCGCCGCTCCGCCGCCCAGGAAAATGGCGGGCATGGCTCGGATGTCCAGGCCGCTCTCTGTGACTGCCGAGAGCAGGTTTCGGGCGTACTTGCCCGCCTGGGCATGGATGACCGCTCTGATCCGCTCGTCCATCCCGCCGGAGCTGCCCCGCAGGGCGCTTTCGATCTGAGCGGTCGTCATGGACAGTCCGAACAACCGGCGCACCTGTTCGCTGATTTCATCGACACAGCGGATCATGCCCAGTTCCAGACTCCGGCAGGAGGCAGCGTTGGGGATGCGGTTGTCCAGCCGCATCAGATCCACCGTCCAGCCGCCTATGTCGGCCACGATGACGGACGGCTCGTCCAGCAGCTCCGTCTGGGTCAGGACGGCAGCATAGCCCTGGGGAAACAGGGACACCTCTTGGATGGTGATGGTATAGTCCTGCCCCTCATAGCGAAAAGGAATGGCGCTCCCATCCTGGTATAGATACGAACGGAAGGACTTCTTGTCCCGGCCAAAGCTGGTCAGGGGCAGGCCCGCCGCCAGGTGGATGCTGGCGGTGTGCTCCGCACCCCGGTGCTCCAGCTCTTTGGCGATGGCTGCCAGGGTAAGCAGATAGTAGTCCTCCGTCTGGGTCTTATCCCTCTGAAGGGGCTGACGACCGCTGCCCACCACATAGTATCTGCCGCCGTACTCCAGTACATCTTTCTGGGTGTACGGCTCGTGTTCGTACTCTACTAACCCGGTGGGAAAGGAGAAGTGGACAGTTTTCATGGCTGCATAGCCATGATCCACGCCGATCACAATTGCATCATTCATCTGGTATCGTGCTCCTTCCGATCATGTTGTTTCTGAGGATTTAGATGGTAGTTTTGCAGTATTGCTGTGTACAGCTTTTGCTCAAATGCCCGATATGCCGGTGTGGTGCAGTCGATAGGGAGAAGGACGGCCCGTTGGTAGCAGGTTCCAGGTACGATCTCCCACCGAACCGCATGGAACTGATCCGCCAGCAGATAGCGCATGAGCTGGTGACCGTTCATCATTTCAAACATCCCGCGGGAGTCCTCATAAGGGAACTGCCCATACAGATCAAAGCCTGTCAGCTTTTGGGCCGTAAAGTATAGCTTGAAACCGCCAGGGTCCAGTTCTGGGGCGATCTGCTCATAGAATGTCTTTGCGTCCATCTCAACCAGCCCTTCTCCACTTGTGGGCCAGCCGTTCCAGAACAGTCAGCCTGCCGGACACTTTCCGTGCCGAGAGATCCAGCCCATTCATCTGGCTCTGGATACGGCGACGGATCTGCTTGAGCTGCCGCCTGTCACCGCAGCCCTCCAGCACCACATAGCTGCCTTTTCCGTTGGCCAGCACCTCACGCCGTCCACTCTCATCCCGGAGACTGGCCATGAGCCGCTGGCCCAGGCGCTTGCGGTAGCTGTCCTGGAGGGCCTCCACATCCCCGCACACGCCATGCTTTTTCAGGATTGCAGCGATCTCGCTGGAGTGGATCTCCATTCCCTCGAACAACGCCTCCAGGATCTCCTGCTCAGCCTCTGGCGGCAGTCTGGGCGGAGCAGTCGGCTTGGCACCCGCGTTTTCCCGGTTCATCGTTCTGCCTCCTTTCGCTTCTTTTGAGGGGAATGCGGCGCTTTTGCAGGCTGCGGATCACCGCGCCAGGTTTCCGGGGCCATGGTGTTGATATGGCCGAGCATATCCCGCACGTTTGCACAGGTGAATTCCGGCTGTTCAAATCCATGGCGCTCCGTGTAGATGGTCCACTTATGGGTCTCATGGGGACTGTCCCGTATGACCACAAAATATCTCCCGTTGCGGTCACCATGCAGCGGTTCAAACCGCACATCATCATAGAGCGGGCCGGACAGCGGGCAGTTGTTCTTGAACCAGACATAGTAGTGGTCCAGGATATACGGGTCGGTGATCCCCATGACCACCTTGCTCAACTTCTGGAGCCGTCCGGCCAGCGCGTCATCCTGACAGAACCAGTCATACCACCCGGCCTCACACTGAACGGCACGATCTTTCGAGGAAAAATCCCCGGCACGGAACCGCTCCTGCCACTGGCGGACACTCATTTCCGTCATAGCGTCCCCCTCTCCGGCAGGAGGCGCTCCATGAGGTCGGCAATGGTCCGAAACACCTCCGCCAATTCACGAGACTCTTTCACCGTATCTTCCATCTCGTCCCTGGTCATGCGGGTGCATTTAGCCCAGATCCGGACATTTTCCTCTGTGGGGTCCAGCAGGACCGCCTTTTCATACGCCTTGCAGAAGACTCCGGCGATCTTCCCCTCACGGTCGATCTCCGCGTCCTTTTCCTGGATTTCCTTTTTTGCTTTCAGGATGTCCAGCGCCTCCTGGGCGGCCTGCTCTCGCTGCTCCTCCGGCAGATCCTCCACCTGCTTGGTGATCTGGTAGCCCTGATTGATGGACAGTTCCTTCTTGTCCAGCGCCTCCTTGACCGCTGCGGGGGCGTGCTCGTCGATCTGCATCACTTTGCCCATGGTCCGCTCACCCAAGCCAACGGAGTCTGCCAGTTCTTTGCGGGTATCAACAGGAACGGAACTTTCCGGCAATGTTGCCGAAAGGTCAGTTCGCGTACCCTGGTTTGCCTTGGCCCTGGCTTCGATCTCCGGCTTAAGCTTCAGGGCGATCTTTCCCAGTTCCCACTTGTCCAGGTTACGGCGGCCTTTCTGGGTGTCCAGCGCCCACTGCTTGGCCTCCAGCAGATCGTCAAAGGCGAACACCAGCATCTGATAGGGCAAGCCATGCTTGTCGCACAAGGATTTTCGGTTATGTCCGTCAATGACGACCAGATCCTCATTGACGATGATGGAGGTATAGCACCCATTTTTCAGGAGGTCCGTCTCCAAGGCACCGAGCTGCTCCTCGCTCAAAGGCGGGAGCAGCTCGGCCATCTCAGGCAGCACAACAGGGGTGCGCTCCGTGCTGCTGTAAATGATCCCAGTATTCTTCATCAGGCGGCCTCACACTCGCCCTGGTTCTGCTCGTGCTCGGCAGCGGTCGCATCCTCTGCCCGACGGGGGGAGAGAAGCTCTACCTCCGTAGCTTTGATCAGGAAGCCGGGCTGGCGGGTGGGATCGTCAGAAAAAGTGATGGTCTCGAAGTCGCCGGAGGCGGCCAGCTTGCAGCCCTTCCAGGCATAGGCGGCACAGAACTCGGCCAGGGGGCCGCGCACCTTGATGGAGATGAAGTCGGTAAGCCGGTTGCCCTCCTGATCCCGATAGCGGCGGTCCGAGGCGATGCGCAGGATGGCATAGGGCTTGCCCGTGGTTTCGTTCATCTTCAGCTCTACATCATTGGTCAGATTTCCAGTGGCAGTGATCTTCAACATCGTTCATTTCTCCTTTTTCTGTTAAAATAGTTGGTTATAAGTAAAGCGGGGGACTCACAGCTTCTGTGAGTCCCCCAAGGGCTTAATACCCCGTCCGGGGTAGGGTGGGAATGACAGGTTTGCCGTACACCGTGGTCACCCAGCGGCTGATGGCCTGCACCCACTGGCCGTTATAGACACCACCCACGTCGGCCACATTGACAAACGAGGTGGAGGCCAGGTTGGCCACGGCGGTGCAGTGGAGGTACGGCTTTTCTACCTGGGCAAAGCCAGCAGGGGCCTGTCCAAAGACGAACATGACCTCTGTGACCCGTTCATTACTAGCAAGGCCCAGTGCGGTGGCCGAGGCAGCCAGGGTGTAGTTCTTGCTGGTGGACAGGTTGTCTGCCAGTGTCTGATACTCGCCGCCGTTCACACGGTAGGTGATCTTATAGGTGCCGGGGAAGTTATAGGTCCCGGTGACTACCGTATCCAACCGAACCTCTGCGGGAAGGGTATCGCGCCAATAAAAGTTGTCCAGCCGGACGTTGGAGCTATTGGCGATGCCGGAGAAGGTATAGCGTACCGGCTGGCCCGCCATGATCTCCTTGGGGCCGGTTTTGGTAATGGACACGCCGGTGGTCAGGCTCTTGTTGGTCACCTCAAATTTGACGATCTGTCCCTCATGCTCCAGATAGGCAGTGAGTTCCGTTTCATTAACGCCGTAATTGGCCGGAGCCTTGACCTCACGGATGGTATAGCGGGAGAGAGGCAAAGGTTTGGACACGGCCAGCCCTCGGCTATCAGAGCGGATGGTGTCCACCAGATTACCCGCTTTATCATAGATCTCAAACACGGCCCCCTCCAGCAGCGTTCCGGCAGGCAGGCCGTTGGTGGGGTTGTAGTCGGCAGACTTCTTGACGATCTGGATCTGGCCTGTGATGGCCCGGTTTTCCCAGGTGATTTCCGTGGTCTCGCCCGGCTTTATATAGACGGTTTTCAGCTGTTCGTCTACGATGTAGCCCTCGTTCTCCAGCTCCCGCAGATACACCTTGCCAGACAGCTCCAGGGTGTCAATGTAGGCGTATCCGTTCTGGTCGGTGGTGAACTGATCCACCGGATTCATGTTGCTGTCATAGAGCAGGAAGGTCACGCCGTAAATGCCCTTTCGGGTGTCTGCGTCGATCTTGTGCAGCAGGATGCCGGAGAATGCCTTGTTGGTCACAGTCTTTCTGGTGATCTCCCCATCCTTTACGGTGAAGTAGATGGGTGTGGGGTCCAATTTGAAGGTATCCGGGCAATCGGTTTCCACGGCATAGTAGTTGTCAGCTTCCAAGGGCAAGAACACTTTTCCATCCTTCCCGGTGGTCACGGTGTCCACCAGAGCGTCGTCGCTGACGCGGCGGATCTCAAACGTGACTCCAGGGATGGTCTCTGCCTGATCAGCCTCATTGACTTTGGTAAACTCCACACCGCCTACCGGCGAATTGTAGAACCAGAGTTCCTGTGTATCGTCCGGGTTGACCACCACCGTCTGGCTCTGGGTGTTGGGGTCGATGGTGTACCCAGGGATGCTTTCCACTTCAGTTACTACCACTGTGCCGGTGATGCCGGAGAGGACGATCTGGCCCTCCGCATTGGTCCAGTACAGGCCATTGGAGGACAGCTTACCGCCCTCGTCTGGGAGATAGGTGCCATCCGCATAAGCGATCTTGAACTGCACCCCCTCCAGCGGGGTCTTGTCTTTGCTGGACAGCTTGTGGATGATGAGGTTTCCCATAGGCTGGTTACGGAACTCTACCGTGACGGTTTGTCCCTCCTTGACCTGGACGGTTTGGGGCGTATCGTCCAGCAGATAGCCTGGCTTGGCACGGGTTTCCTTGATGACCAGCGTGGTCCCAGGTTCTACCCCTTCTACCAGGAAAGTGCCGGTGCTGTCTGTCACGAACTTGCCGTTGGCGTCGCCCACCACAGAGCCGTCCGATTTTGTCACCAGGAACTCCACATCGGCGAGCGGCGTGTTGTCCGCTGCCGATACCTTCTTGACCAGAACAGCTCCCTTGGGGGCGTTGGAAAAGTAGAGGGTTACGATGTCTTGATCCTCGCCGCTGATATAGAAGGACTGGGGCGCGGCGTCAATCACGTGGCCGCTGTCGCTCTCCAGCTCCTCGCAGATGTAGTAGCCCTTTTTGAGCCCGGTGACGGTGAAGGAGCCGTTGGCCGAAGTCGTGTACGTACCGATCACAGTGCCGCCGCTGCCGCTGACCTCGCCACCCAGGTATTTCAGATGGAAGCGGCAGCCGGAGATCCCAGCTCCAGTCACGCTATCCTGCTTGTAAACCACCAATGCAGACAGGGGCGTGTTGGGAATGGTTACAGTCTTGTTTTCGCCGCCCTTGACGTAGACCTCTGTAACAGGGTCATCCGGGAGCTGGTAGCCGGGGGCTGGCTTGGTCTCTTTGATGGTCAGCCAGCCGTCCTCGATGCCCTCCAGGATGATCTGACCCGCCTCGTCTGTCTGGAAGGTCCCCAGGTCCCGCTGCTCCCCAGTTTCCGTCTTATTGCTGGACCATGTGATGTGAAACTCGGCGTACTGGATGGGGTCATGGGTGACGGAGCTTTCTTTCTGGATGGTGACGGTGGGCCGCTTGTGGTTTTCAAAATACACATCCCGGTCCCGATTGGGATAGAGGGTGACTAACTGGGGGTCTGCATCCGGGAGGTAGGGAGACGGGACGGACTTTTCAATCACCTCGTACACCCCGGGCATGAGGTTGGAGACAGTGGTAGAACCATCCGGCCCAGTGGTTACTTCGGCCACAGAATGTCCGTCCGCACCCTTCACCAAGAACACGGTGCCGGGGACCGGCGCGCCGGTATCGGCGTCGTGCTTCCAGATGGTCAGGTTGGGCCGCTTGTCATTTTGCAGACAAATCGTGGCATCTTTACCGGGGAACAGCTGCACATGATACTCTGTGGGGTCCAGGATATGGTCCGATACTGTGGTAACCTCTTGCAGGGAATAGACGCCAGGTTCCAGACCCTCCCAGGTGATCTCTCCTGTGCTGGAGGTGATGCGATCCAAATATCGAGAGCCATCCTCGATCTTGGACAGCCGGTAGGTGACGCCGCCCAGGGGTGTCCCATCCGCACTCTCTTTGTATAGATGCAGAGAGGGCAGTTTGGAATTGGTGAACACAAATTGGGCCTGGTCACCGCCGTCCAGGTGGATGATCCGCTGGGCATCGTCTACCATATAGCCGGGGCACTCCAGTTCCGTTACTACATAAGTGCCCACGGGGAGCTTGGAGAGGTCGATGGTCCCGTCCTCGGAAGTGGTGTACTCCTCCGGCCCGAAGCTGCCATCCACTGCCTCAAAACGGAATCGGGCGTTGGCAATAGGATGGGAGAGGTCGGAACTGTCTACCTTGATAAGATGGATGCCGGGCAGGCGGTCATTGAAGAACACCAGGTCTTTGATGCCATCTCCGGCCTCCAACTCCACCTCCTGGGGAGTGGTATCCAGCACATGGCTGTCTCCGCCCGTATTCCGTTCCTCCACCCGGTAGGTGCCGGGCTGACAGTTGGTGAGGAGGATCTGGCCAAACTCGTCCGTCTGAAAGATGCCCAGGCTTTCGGCGTCCCGGAAAATCTCGAAGGAGACATTGGGCATGAGCTCCATGCTGCCTCGCTCATATTTGGTAATCCGCAGGCCGGGCAATTCTTGGTTGATAATCGTGACGGTGGATTCCTCCCCGGTCACGACCGCCACGGTCTGTACCGTGTCCGTGTCCGCGATCCAACCCTCAATGCCAGCCAGTTCCCGGACCTCCCAGCCGCCGGGGGCCAACTCATCGAAGACGATTACGCCATTATTGGTCTGGCCTGTCCGGGTCTCGCCAGTCTCGATGTGCTTAATCTGGATGGTGACGCCGGAGAGAGCGTCACCGGTGTCACTCCGCTTCTCCACCCGCAGGGAACCATAGGGGGCATTCCAGAACGTCAGAGTGGCGGTCTTGTCATACTCCACATCCGCGTGCTGGGTGCGCTCCTCCGGGAGCAAGTGATACCGGGGCGGAATCTCCTCGGTTACGGTATAGTGGCCCTCAAGGGTCAGGGGGATTACCACGGTTCCGTCCGGGCCGGTGGAGAAGGAGCCTACCTTGCGTCCCTCCGGGTCATAGATGGAGAATACAGCCCCTTCCAGAGGGAGCTCGGTCCCTTCCTCCAGCTTCACAATCTTTAGGGCCGTCTCGTCCGGGCCGGGTTCCCCGCCGTCCGCATAACTGCTGATGGCGGCCACATCCAGCCGCACATTGTTGTCCAGGTCGCAGATGTAGTTTTGCAGTTCGCCGTACTTGTCCTTCTCCTGGCACACAGCGTACATGGCAGCATACTGGGCTACCGGGGCGGAAAGGGAGAGCTGCACATTACCGGACTGTCCCTCCACACTGCTGGCGGGATAGAGCACCTTGAATGTGCCCGCGTAGCCATCCGAGGTGGGCTGGGTGGTAACGGCGGTGATCTCGTTGTTGTTGGCATCCACGATCTTTGTGCCATCCGGAACACTGCCGGGATCAGAGAACGATACGGTCACATCATAGTCGTACACCCAGGTCTCGCTCCAGACAGTAAATACCTGTTGCAAGTATGCCTGGCCGTCGATGGTCACGGGGTAGGCCGTAGACTTGTCCGCTGTGACGGTCATCCGGGGAGAGAGCATATAGTTGTAGGTCGTACCCCGCTTATAAATGTCCTTGGCAGCGGCTAGGATGCGATTGCCAATGTCCAGTTCAGAGCCGGTCAGGCCGGGGGCTACCTTCAGATTGGCGATATTCCAGTTGGGAAGCAGGTAGCACCAAAGGGCCATTTTGGTGGCGTAATATGCCTGATATTTGTTGTCCAGGTTTAGCTCCCCCAGGCTGCGGTGAGGGTAGCCGTTGGAGATGATACCCACCACTTTGGGGTCGCTGGCCTTTTCCTCGGCCAGGTACTTGATGCTCTCACCAGGGCCTACGCTCTGCGGGACGCCGGGGGTGGTGGGGTTGACGCAGTAGGCTGGGGACTCCTTTGTTGTTCCATCATTGGATTCGTACAAAAAGTAGGTGTATGTCTGCTTTTTGACTGCTCCGTTGATAGAGAGATAGCCCAGTTCATAGTCTCCATTGTAGATGTTGACCTCGCCTAGGGCTTCTTCCACACTGTCTGCGGCAAAGACCGATGTGGGTAGGATGCCAAGCAGCAGGATACAGGCCAAAAACAGGGATAGCAGTTTTTTCATAGCGCCTCCTTCAAAATGGGCGGAAAGAGGTGTTGAACATACGTTGCTCACCACCTCTTTCTAAACATGATTTAGTTGAGATTCAGAAGAAGCAAAGAAAAAAGCGCAGTGCGTTTCCTTGTGTTGAGAGAAAACGCTCTGCGCTTAAAGTTCTACGGCCCGGACGCACCAGCGGTATTCCTGCTGATCACGGACACAGGTAAATAGGGTAATGCGGTTGTCGGTGGTAGAGGCTGTGTCGCTGGTGTCTGTCTCCAGTACCTTTTCCACGCTGACTACCTGATAGGTCCGTGTGCCCAGCTTGGTGGTCCAGGTGATCGAGTCCCCTGGCTCCAAGGTATGCAGGTCTCCAAAATCATCCCGGACACCGCGGTTGTGACCCGCAATACAGCAGTTGCCGTCCCAGACACTAGTGCCAGGGAAATGACCGGCCCCTTTAGCCAGAGTGTTGCTGTCTGTCCCTTCGTAGACCTTGGTAGACAGGCCGATGGCCGGGATCTTGAGTGTCCCCAGGTGTCCGCCGGAGTAGTAGAGATCGCTGGTGACGGCTGTATAGCCGACGTCCTGGCCAGAACTGCCCCCATTTCCTGTGTCGATCACAGGATAGTTGACGCTCCCGGTCTGGGACACCAGCCCGCCACCATCCAGAGCACCGGGGATGAGATTGGGCGTCAGAGGGTCGCCGCTGCCGGGGAGGTAACTGGTAGGTGTGCCAAATCCAGGCGGGATCAGGGCGGCGTTTTTACTGACGTCCTCATTCTTCCTCGCCCCTCCATCCGCGGTGATGACCGGCTCGAAGGAGGTGGGGGTGCCGTAGTCCGGATCGCCCGGTGCGTCGATGGAATACTCCAGAGGTCCCGCCGCGCTCGCGGGAACTGTCAAGGCGGCGGTCAGGCACATCAGGCAGAGAAACGCACACAATTTTTTCATTCGGTTTCCTCCTCACTCTCATGCTTCCGTTTGTAGAGCAGGCATCCGCCAATGACGCCGCCCGCGGCGAATACCACACCCAGCGGCACCAGGATATAGGCCCAGTTAAACTGGACTGGCCTGCTGCCCGAATCAGGGAGCGGCACCAGCGGCTCTATGGCTGTACCCTCGAAGATGGCCACATAGCGGGTCTTATTCAGGGCAATCCGGCTGACGGTGCCGCTGTAATCGGCGGTGACCGTGTAGCCGGTCACATAGCTGCTGGTGGTGCTGCCGGTGTAGGTGGCGACGGCAGTAAAGCGGTCTCCCATGGCGTAGCCGTCTGTATTAGCGGTATTGTCCGTTTGCCAGCTGATATTCTGGAGGGTCAGGGTGCGGCCATTGTCCTCGATGGTCTTGGGGATGTTGGCGGTATCCTGGCTGGCCAGATTGGGGTAGCTCCTGGTGGCAGACACCTCCCTGGTAGAACTCCCGTATCCGGCCACCTCCACCTGGACGGTGTCCAGCTGGAGGGTCAGCACGCCGGAGAGCCCGTCCTCGGTGATGAACTCCTTCTCCTGGGGGAGCAGAGCCAGCACGGACTCCATGTCCTTGCTCTTGCTCTCCAGAGAGACGGTCTCTGTATGCTGACGGCTCTCGTTCTCCGGCAGTTCCTGCTTGAGCAGGTCGATGAGGGTATAGCGGAACCCATCCTGCTCGAAATCAGACCGGGGAATGCCAGCGGGGTCCTCCTCCGGCCCCAGGTCATAATACTTGCGGATCTCTGTGCCATCCTCGCTCCGGGACACGGAGGTGGGGTAGCAGACCTCCGGGGGCGCAGGTGACTGGGAAATCACAACCGACTCCGCGGCGAAGGCGGAGGGGGACAGTGCCATGGTCAGGCACAGGACCGCGGCACAGAGTGCGAGTTTTCGTTTCATATCAGCTTTCTCTCCTTCCTGTCACATCGACATGCCGTCCATCTCGGGGCTGTTTTGCTCCGTGGCCTCGTTATGGTGCTGGTTGAGTCCCTGATCCAGCTCCATCCGGTAGGCGTCCAAAACGGCCTGGTCGAAGGACTGTTTGAATTCCGGGGTGCAGGGGAAACAGATGTCCCGATATTCGCCTTTGACCTGGCGGCTGGGCATGGAGATGAAGGGGCCGTTTCTGCCCTCCTTCACCTGGACCCCGCGGATGGCGAAGCACCCGTTCAGGTTGACCGAGGCGTCTGCCAGGATGGGGCCCTTGACGCTGGGACGGTAGATCTTCACGTTGATCTGCATGGGCAGCTGCTCAAAATTGGGGTTCTGATGGTTGATAGTCTGTTTCATCGCTCACTTCTCCCTTTCTCTTTTTTCAGCCGTTCCAAGGTGTGGAGGGCTATCCGGTCATACTCCCAGGGTTCTACCTCCAGGGAGAGGTAGGCGCCCTGCTCGTTGATCCCATCGGCTCGATATTTCAACACCAAGGGCATCGGCTCGGTTTTGCGATTCAGAATGCCGGGAGATACCCAGCCTGTCCCGGCCACATAGACCTGGCGGATGGCGGACTGGGCTTCACCAGACAGGTTCAGCCATAAAAATTTCCCCTGAAGGTCCTGCGGCAGACCATCCGGGGAAGGAATGGGTTCGATTACATTGCCTTTGATGCGATAGCGCAGGCCCATGGCCGTGATACAGGCGCCAGTGGCGCTGGCGGCCTCCGGTTCCTGTGCCCAGAGGGGGAAGCAGCTGTAGTCCGAGGCCAGCACATCTTCTCCTTCCTGATCGTCCGGGAACAGGGGAAGGCACTTTACCAGCTCCAGGACATGGATTCCGTCTGTGAGTCCCAGCACTCTGATCCCGGCAGCAGGCATGGATTGGTAGCGGGCCAGAGCTTCCTCCAGTGTGGAATACTGCTCCACGCTCCGGCCCTTTCGCAGAGATCGCTTGGGGGGTAGGCGCAGATCGTCAATGGTGTAATAGGAAATGTTCATGTCTATCGATCACCTCATTCCATGGTTATCCCACACATCGCGGGGGAGTCGTTGTTCTGTTCCTGTCCTTTCAGCTCCATCAGCTTTTCCTTTGCCCACTCCGGAAGGAATTCGTCCTTCAGCGCGCCGATAAAGTCCGTTCGGTTCCAGCGGGTCATCTCTCCGTCCCCCAGACAGGTACAGCGGACAGAGCGTCCAATGGCTTTGGGGCTGCAGCCAAATCCGTCATGGGCGTACCAGAGCTGGGCACGGGCGTTCCAATAGGACTCCTTCAGGGTATCTGGGGAGAGTACCAGCACCTTTCCCTCGTAGTTCAGATCTTCAAAGGAGTTTGGTTCACACTGGCTGGGTCCAAAGAGTCCAAGCGCCCGATATGCCGTGCGGTATTGGTCCACCACTCCATCCAGTACAGCGGAGCGGGTTGGCACCACAAAGCTGAGATTGTGGAGTTTATCTGGTGGGATATAGATTTGACTGGCCCATGCTTTATTCTCGGAACTGTACTGGCCACCCCATTCCAATTGCTGAACCGTGTTGGCCAGCACCCAGGCTGTCCGCTTATAGCCGAACTCTTGGATAACTTCGGTCAGGCATTTCTTGTCCAGATGGTCGCCGTCGTAGTGCTGTCGTACGGCTTTCTGAATGGCATCCTTGCAGTCAATGTTCTCCAGATAACTGGCCCGCCACAGAGACTGTTCTCCCCGTCGGCAGGCCTCCTCCGCGGAATATGGGTAGAGATACGTCTCACGCATGATTTTTCTCCTGACGCATCTGCCGCCGGAGGGCATCCAGGTGCACATTGCCCTCCTGGAGCATAGCGCGGAAACCCTCGTCGAACTCCTGCAGCGGGTCTTCCTCCCTGTGCTCGCTGGGGTCATCTTCTTCTGCCTTGGATACGATCACCCGGCCATCCTCCGCAACGGCCTCCAGGCTGTCCGCCTCATCCAGTCCGGCCAGTTCCAGTAGACAGGCGGGGATGGTCAGGCCGGGATCGTCCATTTCATCTTCCTCGTCAAGGGTGTCCTCACACTCGGGAAATTCCGCCCCTTCCTGGCTGAATACCGCCAGCTGGAGGAGCAGAGATGCGGCAGTGGAGGTGAGGAACTGGAGAAGGTGTAGGCATTCCAGGGTACTCAATGCATTCCGTGCCGCCAGGACATATCCGCCGCCTGTGTGGAGGATCAGCTCCTCCGCGTCCGCAAGGCCGGAGAGCTGGAGGGCAGCGCGGGGGATCGTCAGGGTCTTGTTCGCAGGATTGTGGTAGAGCTTAAAATACATAGGTTTCATCAAATTCTCCCTTCTGAAAGTCAAACAGATTGATTTGTGTTGTGGCATGAGCGCGCTCCGCCATGTCATAGTTGGCGATGAGCAGCTCGGAAAATTGGCAGTTAGGGTCGTATCGCTGTCGAATGTTGTTCAGCCGGGTCACCGGCTCGATCTGGATGCCGGGGGCATCGTACAGCCCTCGGATGAAGGCGTCGTCGTTGTAGGACAGCAGGAACTTGCCTTCCATGGACAGCAGGGCATCCCGCAGGCGGATGTGGTCCCGTTCCGTGAAGCCGTCCTCACCGATGTTCTGGTAATACCCCTCTGTGGCGTGGTAGGGCGGGTCGCAGTAGAAGAAGGTCACTGGGCGGTCATAGTGCCGGATCAGTGTTTGGAAGTCTTGGTTTTCCACCACCACATCCGCCAGCCGTCGGTGGGCCTGCTCAATGAGCGGGAAGTTGCTCCACATATCGTGAGGCTGGCTGGCAAAGCTGGTGAGAGCGGCGGCGTAGCTCTGGCGGATGACCTGGTAAAACCAGGCCGCCCGCTGAATATCCGTGGTGCGCTTGCGGCGCAGAGCCAGGCGCGCCCGGTCGAAGTCCTCTCTGGAATTGAGGACATATTTCAGGGCGTTGATCAACAGATCCGGCTTGTCCCGCACACAGCGGTACAGATTGGCGAGGAGGCCGTTGTAGTCGTTGTAGACCTCGAAGTCGTTGCCGGGGGCTTTATGAAACAGCACCCAGCCGCCGCCTCCGAACACCTCCACATACCGCTCATAGAACAGGGGAAATCGCTTCACTACTTCCTCCCGCAGAGCTTTCTTCCCGCCCACCCAGCTCATGAAGCTGTTCAGGGGGGATCACCTCCGTCCAGCGGGAGGCAGGTCTGCTCCGTGTCGAACCGTTCCAGGGAGCGGTTCAGCCCGCGGATAGCGGCGGCGATGCCGCTGATCCGCCGGGTCAGGTGGGCGATGGTGGCCCGAACCTCCTGTTCTGTGGCGGCGTAGAAGTAACCGCTCCCGCTGCTGGCGATGGGTACGCCGTCCCGCCGCAGCTGGTTGACCAGATGGCGCACCTCGATGCCCTTGATGCCGAAGGTCAGCTCCAGTTCCCGGCTGGTGGCGGCGTTGAACTCTCCCAGATGATACTGCTCCAGATATTCCGCCAGCCGTTCTTTTTCCATAGTCGCTCCTTTCCGGGGCCTGATTTCCCGAAAAGGGGCGCAAAAAAAGAAGGGGCCGTTCCCCATTCGGAAAACGGCCCCTGCATGATTTCAGATACTGTTCTGCTTATTTTATTTGATCACCCCCAGACCCCGCAGCAGTTGGACACAGTCCTTTGCCCCTTGGGTGTAGAGGCAGCGGCGCTGTTTCTGCGCCACGCGATTGAGCTGCGTGATGTAATCCAGCATCAGTGTCCGCTGGGCTTCCTCCAGCCGGAGGTCACGGCGGATCTCGTCGCTGATATCGGACATTCTTTCTTCTGCCAGTCCATCCGGCTCGACGCGGTCCAACTCCCGCAGAGCCTGCTCGATGAGCTGGTCCAGGGTATCTTCGGCGATTTGTTTGCGTTCGTCCATCGGCTGTGCCTCCTTTGCCGCAAACACTACCACACTCCGGGCGGAATAGCCATACCAATATCCAACAAAATTGCGGCGGTTACATGGACATGGAGGGACTGGCGGACTGCTCCGGCTGGCTGTACTCATAGAAGATCTCGCCGCCGTTCCACGCGACATATCCGTGGTCTGTGGCGGACAGCCCGTGCTGGTTCATATACGCCTCGGCGTAGGCTCTGCAGTCAAAGCACTCCGCCAGCAGGCCGGACTTTGGGATGACGCCGTCCCGGACAGCCAGTTCCCGGCCATACTCCGCCAAGTCTAAACCACGGGGGACGAAGGCATACTGCCGGAGGTTCTGGGCATAGTCCAGAGCCTGATCCAGCCGGTGGCAGTCCTCCAGTTCCAGCACTGCCTGCCACTTGTCCAGCCAGTGGGGTTCTCCCTGGCCCCGCTCCGCCCAGGCATAGCCGAAGTCGATGGCGTGGCGCACCAGCTCACCTGCGGAGGCATACTGGTCGGGGATGTCCTCCAGCTGAGGCAGGCAGCAGTCCACCTCCAGTACGATGCATTCGCTGAGCGTTTCCGCGTGGAGTTCGTCCAGCCCCAGCAGCAGTTCGTCCGGGTGCGCGGCGTCCATATGGTCCCCGGTATCGGGGAAACCCACCCATACACCCTCCATGTTTTCCCGACTGGCCAGCCTGACCCGGATGGCATAGTCCCCGACCGCCGGCTGAAGGAGCTGAGATGTTTCCGGCATGGGGATCGTGAGGGAGGATTTCCGTACATAGTGACCCTGGCAAAAGATCCCTTTGTCCCGTTCCCGGTAGGCCGTGCCTACCTGTTCCGCGTTGAGGAAGGGAATAGCCTCCGGTGAGGGGCGCTCCAGGTGTTCCAGGACGAACCGGCCCAGGGCCTCGTCGTCCCCGGCTCCGTAGTACAGATCAAAGCAGGGAAGCTGGTTCGCCAGTTCCATCACACGGTCAGCTTGCGTCGGGCGCTCCAGTTCCAGCGCGCCGGTGAACAGGAGCCTCTCTTTTTCTGTCATATTGGCAAACCGCAACTCCAGCCAATCATGCTCCGATTTGGTCATTTCCATGCCGTCCAGCAGATCGAACAGCCTGTCCTGATGATTTAACACAGATGCATCCCTCCCTTTGCTTCCTCTGTTTGCCCGGCCGCGCTCTCTGTTTGAATCGCCTGTTCAAGAACGCGAAATGGACTCCATCTGCCGCAGCAGGGGCAGGCGACGTTCCCATTGTCAGAGGCATCGATCTGTTCCTGAGTGACTACGCCGGGTTTTTGACAGCACTCGTTGACCACGGTCACCAGATGGGCCGTTTGCAAGATCTCCGGCCGGTACTGGCGGTTGAAGGGGACAAAGTCTACCCAGCGGGGATGATCGAAGATGCGGTCAACATGGAGCTGCAGTGCCTTTTTCCGGATCTCACCGGCGGATTCCTTGAGAAAGTTCCGCTCTGAACACCACTGGGTCAAATATCCCAGCAGCTCCTGTTCGCCCTTTCCTCGGATCAGCTTCTCCGCCGCCTGGTACCAGACGGACTCCTCGATCTCCCCGATGCGGGTTTTGACGCCGGACCAGGAGCTGTACTTCTTATCGCAGCCGGAGCCGGTGCTGACGCTCTGGAAGGTTCCGTATTTCCACCGGAGATCCTCAAATTCCAGTTTGGAGAAGTCGATCCCCCGCAGATCACGGATGCGTCGACTCTCGAAATCCAGCATGCTCACATCCCTCCCATCTGGGGACTGTCCATCGCCTGGGGCTCCCGCTGGAAGACCGGCAGCTGGCCGTTGTCCTTCCGGCGGAACAGGCCATAGTCGGTGATGGCCGCGTGGTTCTCCTCCAGCATCTGCCGTCCAACCATAGCGGCCTGGGGTGTCTGGAACAGTTCCTCCGGCAGATCCGGGTACTTCTCCCGCAAGACCACCTCCGCATAATCCCAGGTCGCGGCCACATCCGGTCGGAGGTCGTAACGTCCAGACCGTGCATGAGCTGGATGGCGTCCTGCAGGCTGGGGCACCCGGCCACAGACAACAGAGCCTTGTACTTGACCCAGTCCGCCTCATGCCAGCTCTGCTTTTTCTGTGCCAGGTTTGCTGCGAATTCGCTTGCCATGCCGATGCCGCCCTCCTGTTCGATGGCGTCATCGACCGCATCTCGCAGAGAGGGGATCTCACAGTCGATACAGCGGAAGGCGCACTCGTCCAGTGAGGCCGCGTCTACCTCTCCCACTGCCCGCCAGATGTCGGCGTCTGAAGCGGGGAGGTTCAAGATAGTGGTCTTATCGTTATCATAGCTGGGATCGTCAAAAAATCCCTTGCGTACCTCCAGCACCACCGGGGCGCTGGGGCGGGCAAAGCAGAACATCTCGCCCTTCCGATATACCTCTTTGAAGTCACTGCCAGGCTCCGCGTAGCCCCGGCTGGTGAACACACCGCTGTGCTCCTCCTGGTGCTGTTCCCCCAGCAGCTCCAGCAACCTCTCCCGAAAGCTGCTGTCCTCCTCCATGGTATCCACCAGGGCCATGGCCTCCTCCGAGAGCATCTCCCCCTCATACAAAAGCGCCCCAAGCTCCTGGGTATTGGAGACTTGGGGCGCCAGAAGGCAGATATCCGCATTGAAGGTCAGGTTGATGAGGCGGGAGAGGGGAAAGGGAGCAGTGTGGTTTTCCTTCTCGATCTGGAGCAGGCCGTCCAGCCCCATCCGGTCATCCTCACCCAGCATGGTCAGTCGGAGGGCCAGCAGGTTCAACTCCAGCAGATCCACATTCCGACCGATCATATCCGCTGTGATACCGGGATAGCGGATCCTGGTCAGCTCATTGCGGCAAGTTTTGACGTCCTGGACACGGGCCTTCTGGAGCGCGTCACAAAGCTCCGCCTGGGTACACGGCATCGTCAGCACTGCGGAGGTCTTATAGCTTTCGGGCCCGCCGCTGCTGATCTCCACCTCGAAGATCTTCTTATCCAAGGGTCATCCCTCCCTCTGTCTGTTCCTCTCTCTGAATTTCATAATTGGCAGGATCCGCCCCAGGAACATCCCAGCCCGCCATGCTTCCGATCTCCATGGCCTGCCGCTGGGCGGGGGTGACGCCACGCCGCTCATTCAGCTCGTCTGCCAGCTCCACGTTGCGCTCTTTGTCTCCGGTATCCCACTGGGAGGGATAGTAGCCGGACTCGCCCCGCCGGATGCAGATGAGTTGGCCGTTGGAGGCCAAGGTGGAGAAGCACAGCTCCGGCAGGCCCTCGGCGACCTTGGGGGCGAACCGCTCCTGCTCTGTTTGGATGCTCCAGTTGTCCCACTGCCACAGGTGAACATAGAGTTCGCCGCCATCAATCTCGATTTCTCTCTGCTCAAAGCCCTCGCCCCAGCCGTCGGATGCCTGGCCGGTGAGGTAGTCCTTTAGGGAGGAAAGTTCCTCCGGGGAGAGTTCCCCAACTACCCGGCATTCCGCCACGCCCCAGAGTTGGCCGTTGCGTTCCTCTGCGTTGAACTCCGCGGACCGCACTTTGACATTCAGGCTGTCCTGTTTATCGTACCAGTGCATGAGGCCACGTTCCTTCTCCTTTGGCGTCCGGTTTCTGATCAGGGCGCCCTGGATATGGTCCTCGTAGTCCAGCAGCGTCCGGCCATCCCATTCCTCGCCGATTTCGTCTATATCGCCCCACTCGTCCCGGCCATAGAAGTCGGCAGTCAGGGGCATATAGAGTTTGAGCAGGGTGGGCTCCGGCGGCTGGACAGAGAATTGTTCCTCTCCCAACACCAGTTTTCGAATGGCCCCATCCCCCATGCGCGTGTGGAACCGTCCTTCTTCATCGATCTGTTCCAGCGTCCCAGTAGATATGTGTTCTGGGTCATCCAGCTCCCAGCATATAACTTGGCTCCCACGTGGGAACTGTTCCCGCAGGAATGCCAGCCATTCTTTTGATATCGTCCGCATATTCTGCCTCCTTTGCTCTTTCGTAGATCACTCACATCTCTATGGATGGGCCATCCTCCTGCTCCTCATCCCAGTCCTCACCAAGCAGATCCTCTAAATCAGGCTGTTCACTGTATTGGACCGTGTCGTTCTCCAAGTCCTCCTTTAGGCTGCGGAGGACGGCCTCTTGATTCCCGGTCGGTAAGTAGAGCCATTGTCCATTCGTATCATAGATATAGATGTATTCGATCCCAGCCCAATCCGCCGCATCGTACAGTTCCTCGAAGGTTTTTATAGTGGCCTCCCAGCCGGGACAGTCCCCATCTCTCCGATAGGCCAACGTCACTCCTGGCTGTGGAGCAATGAAATCGTGGCGTCCGGGGTCTGGAGAGAGTTTTTCTCGAAGATAGTACAGATCTCCCAAAGCCAATAAAGCGTTTACTTTCTCCGATGTATCATAGTGTTTTACAAGGGTCGCGCCGGTATCTTCCGGGTATCCGTTGAGCTGACAGTATATCGTGAGGTACTGGTCATCTCCAATTTGCCTTGCGATATAGCTGCGTGTTCCCATTAAAGTCCTCCCATCTCGAGGCCGGCCTCCGGACCGTCCAGTTCCTGATGGAGCGTTTCTACTGCGTCGGCGATCACCGGATCATCCCGGAAGCTCTCCAGTTTTTTGTGATCCTCGAAGAACACCTGCTCTCCATCCAGGAAGCGCACCAAGTCCACCGTGGCGATCTCGTCCTTGGTGACGCCCAGCCTTTTCCCAGGCCGGTCGCTGTCTTGGTAGAGCTGTATCGCCCCATCCAGTGTCAAAGCCCTGTGGATCTGCTCCTTCGAAGTGTTGCAGTCAGTCATCACGAACCAGGAATAGGTGTGAGGCTTGCAGGGGTCCGCAGCATCCCGCAGGGCCTGCTTTCTGGCCTCAGTGAGACCATAGTTGCAGGTGCGGCGGGGGTTCTCCTCGCCGGCAACATCCAACAGAATGTCGTCTACCGCTTTTTTCACCGCTGGATCGTCTGTCAGGGTCTCGTACCGGAAGCCGGTGGTGTTTCGATAGGGCAGTTCTTCTCGAATAGTCTGGAGATACCGCTGGGGATCACAAAATTCCTGCTGCTCGCCGCTGGCGTAGGTCACTCGGCCCACCAGTTTCTCCTGCCTGGCCATCTCCTGCTGACGCAGGTCGTAGCAATACAGATACCCTTGATAATCCCCTGGTCTTGGGGTACACCGCAGGCAAAATCGGTAATGTTCTGTCTCCGCAACAAATCCGTAGACGCGGTCGTTTTCTGCAATCTCGCCTCCGTTGTGCCAGCAATAGGTGTTCATGGCCGCCAAGTTCTTCAGTGGACCGCTTTGCCGCATGGCATCCACAAATTCCTGCAGAGCTTCCTTGAACTCTGGGGTGTTGAATCGGTCTTCGTTGTGGGGCCACCAGGTGTGATAGAAGCCCTTCCCGCCGGAGCCGAAGTCCATGCGGAGGTGGCCCACAGTGCCCAGTACCTCGTCCCGCTCATCGTTGGAATAGAAATGGCCCGCCTCCTCACGGGATGCAGGCCTTAAAGGGAACTTTTGATCTTTCATTTGCTTTCCTCACTTTTCTGATTGCTGCCTGCGGTGCGCTCACATGGACAGGGAGATGGAATCTGCCTTTGTCTGCTCAGAAGCTTCCGGCTGTGTCTCCCTTTGCGCCGTTGTTTCCTGCAGATCCTCCAGCTCTGCGGCCCAGCAACTCAGGCCGGTCACAGTGCCATCCAGATTCTGCATGATCTGCTGCCGGATAGCTGTGAATGTTTCCTGCCCGCTTGTCAAATTCAGCTCACCCTGTACTCTGCTGCTGTAAGATTCGAATCGTTCCAGCAGCTCGACGGCTTGATCCATGATTTGATAGATTTCACTTTGGCCGTCCTTGGCATCCTGCGCTGGCTCGGCGGTTATGCACTGGGGCGGGTCCTTCTGGTAGGCACCCCACCCGGCCTTTTGATAGTGAGAGCCCGGTTCCTCCATCATGCTGCGGAGGGAATACCAGACATTACCGTAGTCGATACGCCCCTCCAGCACCGTCCCTTCCGCCTGGCTGCGGATATGCTGCACGATCTCAGCATAGGAATGGGGCTGGCCATCTGCCAGCAGCGCTTTGGCTGCCTCTATTTGAAATTCCTTCTTGCTTGTAATCTCATACTTCATCTTGTCTGCCTCCTTCTCGTTTTGTAACCACAACCAATACCACAACTCGCGGGGAAAGTCTACTGCAAACTACACGGAAAAATCAGGTCATCTGCATCTCCATCTCTGGTTTCGGAGACTCCATGATCTGCTCCAGGTATTTGGGATCCACTACGACTTCTGATTCATTCCTGCCGTTGAAAAAGGCAAGAATGTGTTCCTTTGAAATCTGAGCCTCATAGACGGTGCCCTCCTCACCAAAGCGGTGGGCAAACCACTCTGCCGTATCCCGTTCCAGCGTCCAGGACAGTGCTTTGATGTTTTTGGCATTATAGGAAGTCACACCGCGGTAGACGGTCACAGGATCCTCCAGCGACTGATAAACTGCGTACTCCTCCTCGTCCATCAGAAGTTCCGGCGGGACAGAATAGAATAGAGCCAGCAGTTCTCTTTTGCTCACATTGCGGTCTTGGTTTGGGCACTCCTCCAAAATCCACGCATGAGCCAGCAATTGGCCCAGATCCTCCTGTGAGAGGACTGGGGCAGAAAATTTGAGAAAAGTCAGATAATAGGGCTTGTTAAGGAGGAAAAATACCTGACAGGCGTTTTCAGCACGGTCGATCTGTTTGCCCACCATCTCCTTCCATTTGGCAAAATCTTCTTTGTTGTTGAGCAAGTCGACCACAGTGATATTGCCATCCTCATTTTGAGCAGCGGTAACCCCGGTACTTGTAAACGGGTGGCTGACGATAGCTGGTGAAAATGAAGTTTCTGCGATTGGCATATCCAAGAGTACATGAGCGATCATCTTCACCCTGGCAAGATCGGTTTCCTTTCGCATCAGGAGAGTCCCCCCATCCCCATGGACTCATCCTGCTCTCGCTGGTATTGTTCCGCGGGCTCCTTCCGCATCAGCTCATCCAGTGACAAAGTTCCCTGATAGGCAATGTAGCCCCGCTCTGTGAAGATTCCCTGTTCTTGCTGGATGCGTTGCTGGCCGTACTTCTCATAGTCATAAAAGGCGTCCAGATTGCTGTCGTAGTCGAAATTGCCAGAGTCCTGGATCATATATCTGCCGTACTCCTCCGGAGTATGGACATTGGGGACGAAATCGAACAGGTCCAGATTTTCCGCCAGGCGGCGAATCTCAGCGGCGCTCTCCGGATTTGCATAGGCCACCACAGCCTCTAATTTGGCTCGATCTGCCTGCGCCAGCTTTGAGATGGCGGCGCACATGGCATTGAGATCAAAGATGCTTTCCTGCTCCAAGGCGCAGGCCATCTTGACTGCAGCGGGCAAATGATCGCCCTGAACATCTAATCTCGCAAAATCTTCACTTTCCATTCCATCCCGATGAAGCATTCGTTCTATCTGCCATTCTGACGTAGGGAAGTACAGCCAAACTGCCTGGCTGTCTTTGGCATCTGCGTGGATGGAACACAGCGACACGGCCATCAGGCTGTCCTCATATAGATACGCCGGGAAATTCCTTCCCTGGTAGACTTGGCTGAACTGCATCCCGTTGTCGTAGACGACGCCGTAGGGAGTGACGGTGCCCTCATTTTCCGAGATCAGGAGCAGAGCGGTCTCCATACCATCCAGTTCCTCCAGCTCCTCCATGGAGACGCATCCGCCGTGGAGGTTCATGTAGTGATCCCGGCCAATCTGCTCCAAGTCGGAAAAGTCCGTAATGACCGTGGCCTGCTGACAACAAAAGGTCAAATTGATGAGGTCGGTCATATCGGAGAGTCCCATTTTCGCTGCCATTCCTTGGAACTGGGCCAGCTCCCCGTCAGAAAAACTGTCCAACCGCTTGACGAGGTAATCCAACTCGTCCACATTGATTCTGTGCCCCTCCAGGCATTTCAGACTGGGAACGCAGCCTTCGATCTCCTCCACCATACAATCCTTTGCCCGCGGGTCTCCGATATCCAGCGCCTCCAGCATCTTGATCGTGTCGTTGTATTGATCCTGCGGGATGGGGAAGGGGATAGTGACCAAGCCATATTCCAAGTGATCAGCGTTATACAAAGCCGCTTTGATCCTCATGCTCCAACTCCTTTTCGTTCAGTTTTTTTACTCTGGTGCGCATACAGTCATCCTCGCCGCCCCAACAGAGGAAACCGTGGGCGGGATAGGGGCAGCCCTCGCAGCGGGAGAACTGCCGGCACACTGGTTTTTGTTCCGGCTCCGGGGCATAGCCGGGCGCATAGTTGATGTGGAGCAGCCACTTCTTCACACTACTCCACTTAGGAGGTGGTTGATTGACCACCCCGACATAACTGTTCAGTTTTTTGGGATCCACACGGAGCACCTCACTTGCTTTTTCTGCTCTGAAAACAAAAAAGCGGGGGCCGTATTCTGTCCGATGGCAGATGATACGGCCCCCGCCTTGTTCAGCGTAGGATCTATAAATTCATTTGCGGTTCCTGGCTCTGGGCCTGCTCCAACCGGCTCTGCAGATCCGGGACGGTGTACTCGATTTTTCTTCTGGCCTCCTGAATGGCTTTTTGCTGCTTGTAGTCCAGCTCCGGGCCTTCATAGAACCAATGCTCCGCGGCGCGGTACAATTCTGTGAGTTCCTCCGGGGTAAATAACTGCGCTCTGGGGATCAGGCCGGAGCGGACAGCAAAGTCCTGCTTGGCGCTCTGGAAGTCATCTTCATAGTAGTGACCGTGGCTGACTCCAGTTCGGTCATAGTCCCAGATCCAGGTTACAAATTGATACCCCTGGCCATTTTCTCGTTCCTGGCCTGCCAGCACCGCGCCGCCGAAGTCCGCCAGCAGGCGGAAGTCCTCATGCAGGCCAGAGGCATGGAGCAGGGGGGCGTTTTGCATCGTTTCCACATAACTGTATACCTCGTCCGCATCCATGGCCACCTGATGGTACAATTCACTGGCCTCCTCGTTTTTGCTTCCCGCAGGCAGCAGGAACACATCGTTGGCCGGTGAAACGAAGAGGACAGGCTGGCCGTGGAGGAACACCTCCAGCCGCTTGTCCTCGTAATTTGCTGATTCAATTTCCTTTTTTCTCAAGCATCTTGAAAGTTCTTCAAAAAATTTGTTGGCCATTTCTTGTCTCCTTCCACAGATATGAACAGTCATAAAAAGCGGCAGGTTTCTTATGACCTGCCGCTGTAGACACTACCCATCCAGATCCTCCATGATGCGCCTCATGGTATAAGAGAGGCGGTACGGAGAAGCCAGTATATAATCAGTCATAAATTGTATGAGCCACCGCTTCGCAACCTTTCTTCCGTCGGGACAGGATACATATTGAAGTTTTCCTTTGCTGATCCACTGACCTACCGTCTGCATATTGTAGCCGGTTATTTTGGAAATCTGAGTTATTGTAAGGGCATCAGGCTCACTGCGCCATTTTAAACACAGATGTTTTTTTAGCTCAGAACGTGGCAGATGCGCCACCGGGTTCTCCCGCTTTTTTCGATATTTGTTACTTGTAAAGATCCCAACCGGGATTGCAACCTTTTGTGGCTCGTTCTCTAATGTGATCAGATAATTCACTACATCTGCCGTGTAAATTTGGAATCTCCGTGTCTTTTTCCCTGAGTCCCTGCATGGGATGATTCCATTTTCTAAAAGCCATGTCGCCTTCCGCTTGCTGATATGGCAAATCCGGTATAACTGGTCTTTGCTGATGACTGCAGGGTATTCCAGCAGTAAGGCCGAGTAATCTGTACTCATTCTTGCTCTCCTTATTCTGTCATGGATTTCATTTGCCCCAGTTGTCAACAGCAGGCTCTTTCTTCTGGGAATTTGTCCTACTCGAGAGGCGGAACCCATAGTTACTTAAACGACTATTCACTCCGCCGTCATCTACGGCTTTTCTAACACTTTGCTTGAAAAACGGCTTTTTTACTGCCATTGTGGGAGAACGGCTTGATGTATTCAGTTAGTGGAAACCCTTGATAACTCTGACTTTTTGCTGTCCTAAATCGTCCTAATATCTCCCAGCGACTCTTTGTTCATATAATTCGAAATCCGGTAGGCGCCGCAAGGCGTGCGGGGGTTCAAATCCCTCCATCTCCGCCATAAAGAGTTACCGGTATAGATGCGTCTGGCGCAAAGCCAGGCGCATCAACC
>ENA-OZAC01000067-OZAC01000067.1-human-gut-metagenome-genome-assembly--contig:-NODE-67-length-63492-cov-10.182118_pt1 | contig 63492 bp, 57 predicted proteins | sample MGYA00243298_ERZ653493 | MGnify/ENA primary metagenome ERZ653493 (study PRJEB26926, sample SAMN06165177) | human gut metagenome | biome: ENVO:00009003; feature: ENVO:2100002; material: ENVO:00002003...
GCTAAAAAAACACCGCCCGTTTTCAACGAAAAACAGGCGGTGTTTTGTGACTTTGGCCTCAGTCCGCGAGGGAGTCTTTGTCCTTGGGAATGATGTTGTGCAGGATGAGGGCCACGATGGTGGCAACAACAACGGGGGACTTGCCGAAAACCATGGTGAAGGTCTCGGGGAACTGTCCAATGGAGTCCGCCGCCTGCCAGACGCCGACGCCGAGGGCCACCGAGAGGCCCACGACCGTGACGGTGCGCGGGCTCAGGCCCTTGGAGGTGATGAGCCTCATGCCGGTCATGGCAATGGTGGAGAACACAGAGACGGTGGCTCCGCCGAGGACGCACTGGGGTATGGTGGTCAGCAGGCCGGAGAACTTGGGGATGAGGCCCGCCAGCAGCATCATGCCGCAGCCGATGACGTGGCCGATGAGGATGGCCAGCAGGCCCTTGCCCATGCCCAGAGGGGCGAAGGCCGTGCCGGTGAGGATCTCCGCCAGGGAGACGCCTGCCCCGAACCAGATCAGGGCGTTCTGAAAGGTGGAGGTCTTTTTCATTCCGCGAACCCTCCCTTCAGGTCAAACATGTGGTTCATGGGGCCGGAGCCGCGGCCCAGGTCCAGCATGGCGGCCAGGGCCCCGGAGATATACGCCTTGGCCCGCTCCACGGACCGGTCCAGGTCATAGCCCTTGGCCAGGTTGGCGGCGATGGCGCTGGACAGGGTGCAGCCGGTGCCGTGGGTGTTGGGGTTGGGGATGCGCCGGCCCCGGAACCACTTGCCGCTGCCGTCCCGCCACAGCAGATCGTCGGCGTCGTTGATCTGGTGGCCGCCCTTGCACAGCACGGCGCAGCCATAGCGCTGGCTGATGGTCCGGGCGGCGGCCTCCATGCCGGCGGCGTCGGTGATGGTGAGGCCGGAGAGGATCTCCGCCTCGGGAATGTTGGGCGTCAGGACCGTGGCCAGAGGCAGCAGCTGAGAGGTCAGGGCCTGGATGGCGTCGTCCCGCAGGAGCTTTGCGCCGGAGGTGGCCACCATGACGGGGTCCACCACCACCCGCTCCGCGCCGTACTGCCGGAGCTTTTCCGCGATGACGGCAATCAGCTCCGCAGAGGAGACCATGCCGATCTTCACCGCGTCGGGGACGATATCCGTGAATACGGCGTCCAGCTGCTCCGCCAGGAAATGGGGCGTGGACTCCAGGATGTCTGTGACGCCGGTGGTGTTCTGGGCCGTCAGGGCCGTGACCGCGCAGGTGGCGAATACGCCGTTGGCGGTCATGGTTTTGATATCGGCCTGAATCCCGGCGCCTCCGCTGGAATCGCTTCCGGCAATGGTCAATGCTGTTTTCATGCTCATTTCTCCTTTCGATGTTAACACAGCACAGTTTTATAACGCGATGCAAGGTGGTGCCCCCAATGCACCGCGAAGGAACACATTTTGATTCAGTTTTCGTTATTCAGCCGCTCCCAATGGGCGGGGAGCCGGGCCAGGGAGGTGAGATATACCTCCGCCGCATTCCGCAGGCCCTGCTGATCCGCCTCGCCGTTGGCGTCGAAAATGCCCACGGTGCGATAGCCCGCCGCGGCGGCGGTTTGCAGGGCATAGAGGGAGTCCTCCGCCACCAGGCACTGCCGGGGCGGCACGCCCTGGGCCGCCAGGTGATAGATATCCGGCCGGTGCTTGCTGACGCCCAGCTCGCCGGTGGTGTAAATGGCCCGGAAATACGGCAGAAGGCCCAGCCGCTCCAGAGCCCGGGTCACATGGGTCCGGGGACTGGAGGTGGCGGCGGTGACGGCTACGCCCCGGCCCTGTAAAAACGCCAGGGCCTCCCGGGCTCCGTCCTTTTCCGGAACCTCGTTATAGTAATAATCCCGCAGCATGGCGGAAAGGTCCGCCAGAACGTCGGCGCTCTCCGGCAGGGGATAGTGGGTCCGGAGATAGTCCGCGCCCTGCTCCATGCTCATGGCAAACAGCAGCTCTCCCAGGCCCGGCTCCGGCGTGAGTCCCCGGCGCAGCAGGTAGCGGGCGCCCAGGTCCTTCCAGATGGACATGGAGTCCAGCACCACGCCGTCCAGGTCAAACACAGCGGCCCGGATCATGCCTGGAGCATCTCCCGGGTGGCGGCCTTCAGGTCCTCCGATGCCCGGCGGATATCGGCCGCGCCGTAGATGGCGCTGATGACGGCCACGCCGCAGATGCCGCTGCCGGAAAGCCTGTGTACGTTGTCCCGGCTGATGCCGCCGATGGCCACCACGGGAATGGACACGGCCCGGCAGATGGCCTTTAGGGTGTCGTAGGACACGTCGTCGGCGTCGTCCTTGGACCCGGTGGGGAACACGGCCCCCACGCCCAGATAGTCCGCGCCGTGCTTTTCCGCCAGCAGAGCCTGCTCCACCGTCTGGGCGGACACGCCGATGATCTTATCGGGCCCCAGCTTCCGGCGGACGTCCAGGGCCTCCATGTCGCTCTGGCCCACATGAACGCCGTCGGCGTCCATAGCCAGGGCGATGTCCACGTTGTCATTGACGATGAAGGGAACGTGATAGTCCCGGCACAGGGCCTGAAGCTCCCGGGCCTCCGCCAGGAAGGCGGGCTCCGCCAGGGACTTTTCCCGCAGCTGCAGCATGGTGACGCCGCCCCGCAGGCTCTCCTCCACCACGTCCCGGAGGCTGCGGCCATTGAGCCAGTGGCGGTCCGTTACGGCGTACAGCAGCAGATCCTGCTCAGCGCACTTCATACTTGGCCCCCTTGTCCAGCGCGGCGCCGTCCATGTTGTAGATGGCGTCGATGATGCGGTTGCGGTAGGTGGAGTTGCCGTCCCCCGGGGCCATGCGGCTCCAGCCGATCTCACCGGCCAGACCCATGGCGCACACGGCAGCGGCGGCGGCTTCCAGACGCCGGTCGGGGTTGGCCACCACAAAGGCGGTCATCATGCCGGACAGCTGGCAGCCGGTGCCGGTGATTTTACCCATCTCCGGCCGGCCGTTGCGGATGACAAAGCAGCGCTGGCCGTCGCTGACCAGGTCGATGGCCCCGGTGACGGCCACGATGGCATGGCTGCGCTGGGCGAAGTCTTTGACAAAGGCCACGGCGGAATCCAGATTCTCGTCGGATACGGCGTCGGACACGTCGGCGTCCACGCCACGGGTTTTGCCGCTGCCCAGGGCCAGGGTCTTGATCTCGGAGATGTTGCCGCGGATCACGGTGAAGGGCAGCTGCTCCATCAGGTCCACGGCGGTGTTGGTGCGCAGGGCGGAGGCACCGGCTCCCACGGGGTCCAGCAGCAGCACATGGTGCAGCTGCGCCGCCTTCTTCCCGGCCCGGAGCATCCCCTGGATGCTCCGCTGGTTCAGGGTGCCGATGTTGATGTTCAGGCCGCCGCAGATGGAGGTGATGTCCTCCACGTCCTCCGGCTCGTCGGACATAATGGGACTGCCGCCGCAGGCCAGCAGAATGTTGGCCACGTCGTTGACGGTGACATAATTGGTGATGTTGTGGACCAGAGGCACGGTTTTGCGCACGTTGTCCAGGCAGATTCCCAGCATAGAAATACACTCCTTACAGCAAAAAATGCGGACATGCCAAAAAAGGCATATCCGCATGGCTTGGAGCGTGTGCGTCGGTATGTCCCTACGTTGGCATTATCCAAATCAGGTTGAAGGGTCTGGGCGACGACAGCCCACTCTCAGCCCGCTGCGGCGAGCTCCCCTGTTGACGTAGGGTATGATAACACCAATTTTCGGGTTTTGCAAGGGAAAATTCGGAATTTTATAGCGGGAGATGGCGAACGGAGTAGTCCAGGATGATTTTTTTGCAGCGGGGGCAGTTGAATGCTTCCGCAGCTGCGCCGCCGAAAGCGGACGAACCGGAATCCGCCAGCGTGATGGCATCCTTGTTCAGCCAGGACAGCGCGGCCATAGGGCCGGCCTCCCGGGACCAGTATACGCCGTCCCGGCTCTGGATGACGCCCGGGGTCATTTCTTCCCCGCAGAAGGGACATTTCATCGGCATAGAGATACCTCCATAATCATCAGATTGGCGAGATTGTAGCATAAAACCGGGGAAAAAGCAAGAAAGGCTTCCTTTTTGAAGCAATCTGTGATATACTGGGCGAAAAATACCCGAAAAGGGAGGGATGCGGGATGAAAATCGGAACGGTGGAGGTGCCCTCGCAGCTGGTGCTGGCCCCCATGGCGGGGGTAACAGACCTGGCCTTCCGGCTGATCTGCCGGGAGCTGGGGGCGGGCCTGACGGTCACGGAGATGGTCAGCGCCAAGGCCCTGTGCTATCAGGACAAAAAGAGCAGGGGCCTGCTGAAGCTGTCCCCCGGGGAACACCCGGCCAGCGCCCAGATTTTCGGCAGCGACCCCGTGTGCATGGCGGAGGCCGCGTGCATCGCGGCGGAGATCTCCGGGGCGGACCTGATCGACATCAACATGGGCTGCCCGGTGGGGAAGATCGTCTCCAACGGCGACGGCAGCGCCCTGATGCGGGACCCGGAGAAGGCCGCCCGGATCGCCCAGGCGGTGGTGGAGGCCTCGCCGGTGCCGGTGACGGTGAAAATGCGCCGGGGCTGGGACAAGGGCAGCATCAACGCCGTGGAGCTGGCACAGATGCTGGAGCAGGCGGGGGTGTCGGCCCTGGCGGTCCATGGCCGCACCCGGGCCCAGATGTACGCCGGGCAGGCGGACTGGGTCACCATCCGCCAGGTGAAGGCGGCGGTGTCCATTCCGGTGATGGCCAACGGCGACGTGTTTTCGGCGGAGGACGCCGTGAAGATCCTGCACTTCACCGGGGCCGACGCCGTGATGATCGGCCGGGGCTGTCTGGGCAATCCCTGGCTGTTTCAGCAGGCCCAGGCGGCGCTGGAGGGAAAGCCCGTCCCGCCGCTGCCGCCTCTGGCCCAGCGGTGCGACACCGCCGTGCGGCAGATCGAGCTGGCGGCCCAGGACAAGGGGGAGCACATCGCCATTCTGGAGGCCCGGAAGCAGTACGCCTGGTATCTCAAGGGCGTGCCCCACGCGGGATATTACAAGGAGCAGATCGTGCGCATGAACACGCTGGAGGATATGTACCGGATTACGGAGGGCATCCGCCGGGACCTGATATAAGGCGGGCCCAAGGAGGAAAAGGAGGAATTCTATGCACAAGAGAAAGCATTGGATCGTGGCGGCGGGGTTGGCCCTATGCGGGCTGCTGCTGGCTGCGCTGACCCTGGGACGGCCCCGGGATGTTCCCGAGACAAGCCGGGACACCGCGCCCTGGCCGGTGGTGCGGGTGGTCCCCGCCTGGAACGGCCTCCAGGCGGAAAGAAACGTGTACTGACCCGGCTGGGAGAGAATGCAATTTACTTAAAAATCGCACATAAAATTAGTTAAATGCAAAAAAACGGCCACTTCAATTGACAGAACCGCTGCGGGTATGGTATGCTGAAAACAGCATACCATATGAAGTAAACCACCGGGAACAGGAAAGGAGAACCAGACGATGAAACGCAGGATTTTCACTTTTCTGCTGGCGGCGGCGCTGGTGCTGCTGACCGCCTGCTCTGGCCGGGGGACAGAGCCGCCTGTCCGCATCGGGGAGGCCATTGGCGAGGCGTCCCTGCTCAGGTCCTATTCCGCTGCGGAGGCTTTTCAGGAGGCCGACGCCGACTATCCCGACGCCTATCAGAGCGTGGGCAGCTTTTCCACCGTGCTGTATGCCGCCGACGCGGTGGACGGCACCCGGTATTATCTGGACCGGTTCGGCCTGATGAGCATGCGGGAGCAGGAGACCGGGGATTCCGCCTTGGAGCAGCCGTTGTCCCGGATGCCGGAGGACACCGTGAAGGAGCTGCGGGCAGACCTGGAAAAGACGGACGCCCTGCTGGCGGAGAGTCTTTCCTCCGGGGAGCGGAAGAATAGTTCCTTTGAAGCCTATGTCTATACCCAGGACGCCCTGGAGACCCTGTTCGCATCGCTGAACCAGGGGTAAGGCCCCGCCCTGCGGGATATATTGTTGGAGGATCACCGCCAATACACACCAAACGCCAAAATAACACACTCCCGGCCGGTGGTCGGGAGTGTGTTATTTTAACGATGATTTACTTCACAATCAGCGTCTGGCCGTCCATCTCCTGGGGGGCGGCCAGGCCCATCACATCCAGGATGGTGGGGGCGATGTCCGCCAGGCGGCCCGGGCGCAGCTCGTTGCCTGCGCCGCACAGGATGAAGGGCACCAGGTTGGTGGTGTGGGCGGTCATGGGGCTGCCGTCGGGCTGGAGCATGACCTCGGCGTTGCCGTGGTCAGCGGTGACCATGGCGATGCCGCCCATTTTCAGGGTGGCCTCTACCACCCGGCCCACGCACTCGTCCACCGTCTCCACGGCCTTGACGGCGGCCTGGAGGACGCCGGTGTGGCCCACCATGTCGCAGTTGGCGAAGTTCAGGATGATCACGTCATACGCGCCGGAGTTGATGCGCTCGATGCACTTGTCGCACACCTCATAGGCGCTCATCTCGGGCTGGAGATCGTAGGTGGCCACCTTGGGGGAGGGCACCAGCACCCGGTCCTCGCCGGGGTACTGCTTCTCCACGCCGCCGTTGAAGAAGAAGGTGACGTGGGCGTACTTCTCCGTTTCGGCGATGCGCAGCTGGGTCAGGCCCATGGAGCTGAGGTACTCGCCCAGGCCGTTTTTCACCGGGATCCGGGGCCAGGCCACCAGCACGTTGGGCATGGAGGCGTCGTACTCGGTGTTGCAGACGTAGGTGGTGGGGAAGTACTCCCGCTGGAAGCCGTCGAAATCCGGGTCCACAATGGCCCGGGTGATCTCCCGGGCCCGGTCGGGACGGTAGTTGAAGAAAATGATGCTGTCGTTGTCGGAAATGGTGCCCTCCGGGTCGCAGACCACCGGCTCCATAAACTCGTCGGTGACGTCGTTGGCATAGGACTGGGCCACGGCGTCCACGGGGTCGGGATTCTGGATGCCCTCGCCGTAGACCATGGCGTCATAGGCCAGCTGCACCCGCTCCCAGCGGTTGTCCCGGTCCATGGCGTAATACCGGCCCATAACGGTGGCGATTTTGCCCACGCCCAGGGCCTGGCACTTATCCCGGCAGGCGGAGACGAAGTCCTTACCGCTGGTGGGGGATACGTCCCGGCCGTCCAGGAAGGCGTGGACATACACCCGGGTCAGGCCCTTGTTCTTGGCCATTTGCAGCAGGGCGTACAGGTGCTGGATGTGGGAGTGGACGCCGCCGTCGGACAGAAGCCCGTACAGGTGCAGGCTGGAGCCCTTTTCCAGGCAGTCGTCCATGGCCTTGTTGTAGGCGGCGTTTTCAAAGAAGCTGCCGTCGTCGATGGCCCGGGAGATGCGGGGCAGATCCTGGAACACCACCCGGCCGCCGCCGATGTTGGTGTGGCCCACCTCGCTGTTGCCCATCTGCCCGGCGGGCAGACCCACGTCCAGGCCGCTGGCGGACAGGGTGGTGTGGGCATATTCGGCGAAAAGCCGGTCCAGCTGGGGCGTCTGGGCCAGGCTCACGGCGTTGCCGGGGCCGGGGCCGGTGAGGCCGAAGCCGTCCATGATGATCAGGGTAGTAGGCGCCTTGTTCATTGCGGAACCTCCTGTCGATTCGCTTAGTCCTGGTTGGCGGCGTTGATGATCTCCACAAAGTCGGCAGGCTTCAGGGAAGCGCCGCCGATGAGGCCGCCGTCGATATCGGGCTGGGCCAGCAGCTCCGCCGCGTTGCCGGGCTTCATGGAGCCGCCGTACTGAATGGTGATGGAGCGGGCGATGCGGGCCCCGTACAGATGCCGCACGGTGGTGCGGATGGAGGTGCAGACCTCGGCGGCCTGCTCGGCGGTGGCGGTCTTGCCGGTGCCGATGGCCCAGATGGGCTCATAGGCGATGACGCACTTGCGCAGCTTCTCGGCGGGGACGCCGGCCAGGGCGGACTTCACCTGCAGGGCGATGAGCTCCATGGTGATGCCCAGCTCCCGCTGCTCCAGGCTCTCGCCCACGCAGATGATGGGATGCAGACCCGCCTCCAGAGCGGCCAGGACCTTCTTGTTGACGGTGAAATCCGTTTCGCCGAAATACTGGCGGCGCTCGGAGTGGCCGATGATGACGTATTTGACGCCCAGGTCCTTGAGCATGTCGGCGGAAACCTCGCCGGTGTAGGCACCGGACTTTTCATAGAACATGTTCTGCGCGCCCACGGAGATGCGCAGGTCCTTGAAGGCCTTCAGGGCGGCGGGAATATTCACGAAGGGGACGCACACCACCACGTCGCACCACTTGGCGCGGGGCATGATGGCCTTAATGTCGTCGGCAAATTTCTTGGTATCGCTGGCGGTCATGTTCATTTTCCAGTTGCCGGCGATGATGGTCTTGCGGTATCTGCGATTCATAGCGATTCTTACTCCTCTTATCTATATTTCAAAAGGGTGAAAAGTTTCCCCTTTGGTGTCATTTATCCAGCAGGCAGGCCACGCCCGGCAGCTCGATGCCCTCCAGGAACTCCAGGGAAGCGCCGCCGCCGGTGGAAATGTGGGTGATCTTTTCGGCGAAGCCCATCTGCTCCACGGCTGCGGCGCTGTCGCCGCCGCCCACGATGGTGATGGCCCCGCTGCCGGCCAGGGCCTGGGCCATGGCCCGGGTGCCGGCGGCGAACTTCTCAAACTCAAACACGCCCATGGGGCCGTTCCACACCACGGTGCCCGCGCCCCGGACGGCGGCGCAGAAGGTGCGGATGGTCTCGGGGCCGATGTCCAGGCCCTCCATGTCGTCGGGGATGGCGTCGGTGGGGACCACCAGGCTGTCGGCGTCGGCGGAGAACTCCGCCGCGGCCACGGTGTCGGTGGGCAGCAGCAGCTGCACGCCCCGGTCCTTGGCCTTCTGGATCATCTGAAGGGCGTAGTCCAGCTTATCCGGCTCACACAGGCTCTTGCCGATGGAGCCGCCCTGGGCCCGGGCAAAGGTATAGGCCATGCCGCCGCCGATGATGATGGTGTCGGCCTTTTCCAGCAGGTTGTTGATGACGCCGATCTTGTCGGACACCTTGGCTCCGCCCAGCACCGCCACGAAGGGACGCTTGGGATTCTCCAGAGCGCCGCCCATGATCTCCAGCTCCCGGGCCACCAGCAGGCCGGACACGGCAGGCAGGAACGCCGCCACACCGGCGGTGGAGGCGTGGGCCCGGTGCACGGTGCCGAAGGCGTCGGACACATACAGCTCCGCCATGGAGGCAAGCTCCCGGGCAAACTCCGGGTCGTTCTTCTCCTCCCGGGGGTCAAAGCGCAGATTCTCCAGCAGCATGATCTGGCCGCCCTGCAGGGCCGCCGCCTTGGCCTTGGCGTCCTCGCCCACGATGTCCTGGGCGAAGATGACCTCCTGGCCCAGCAGCTGGCTCAGACGCTCCGCCACCGGCCGGAGGGTCAGGCTGTCCTTCCACTGGCCCTTGGGCTTGCCCAGGTGGGAGCAGGCGATCACCGCCGCCCCACGCTCCAGCAGATACCGGATGGTGGGAAGGCTGGCCACGATGCGCTTGTCGCTGGTGATGGCGTGGGTCTCCTTGTCCTGGGGCACGTTGAAGTCGCAGCGCAGCAGGATCTTCTTCCCTGCCACGTCCACGTCCATGATGGTTTTCTTATTGTAATTCATATCGGTCGCTCCTTTATGAAAATAATACGCGGGATCAATCGGCCATTTCGCCGCAGTGCAGCAGGCCGGGGAAGCCCTGCTGGCGCAGAGCCTCATAGGTCAGCACCGCCACGGAGTTGCTGAGGTTCAGGCTCCGGGCCGGGGAGACCATGGGCAGGCGGATGCAGCGGTCATAGTGGGCCAGGCGGAACGCCTCCGGCAGGCCCGCCGTCTCCTTGCCGAAAAACAGCCAGCACCCCTCCCGGAACCGGGCCTGGCAGTAGTCCTGGGGGGCCTTGGTGGTGGCCAGCCACAGGTCCTCCGCCGCCTCCGGGTGCCGCCGGAAGAAATCCTCCAGGTTTTCGTAGTCATACACGGACACCAGGTGCCAGTAGTCCAGTCCGGCCCGCTTCACGGCCCGGTCAGAGATGTCGAAGCCCAGAGGGCGGATCAGGTGCAGGTCGCAGCCGGTGGCGGCACAGGTGCGGGCGATATTCCCGCAATTCTGGGGGATTTCCGGCTCAACCAGAACAATATGCACCATTTTCCCGCCCCTCCCTTCGGCCTTTGCCTGACATGACCAGCCTATTGTAATGCAATTCCCTAAAGAATGCAACCGGAAATTGTAAATTTTGGGCATTTTTTCTTAAAACGACAAAAAACCATCTGTGAATTGTATGGGATTTCCGGATTTTGCAGCAGATTTTGCAGACCGGAAAAATTATTGCCAGAAAAAAACGCAAAAATACTGGATTTTCACGCAGAGCATGATATAATGGGATGGATTATAGAAAGGGGGATGGTTCCCGTGAATTGTGAAATTGCGATTTTCGACCTGAAGGGTGCTCTGGCCCCCCAGGATAAGCCGCTGATGCTGCAGCCTGTTCTGTTCTGCCCGGTGCTGACCTGGGCGGCGCAGGAGCTTATGGACTGCGGCGTGCAGCGGTATTTTATTGTCTGCCCGGATAAGTGGCGTCAGGAGGTCCTGGACGACCTGCCGGGCTGTGACGTGACGTTTTTTGACCATGCGGAGGCGGCCCTTTCCGCCGCCGGCGGGGACGTGGTAATGGTCCCCGGGCCGGTGGTGCCGGTATACGGCCCGGAGGACGGACGCAGCGTGTATGCCGCCGACAGCCAGGTGCTGCTGGCCCGGCTGCGGGCTGGGACCCCTCTGACCGACTGCCCGGCGGAGGCGGCAGGCGTCCGCTCCCTGTGGAGGCCCCAGACGCTGGCCCCGGCCTTCCGGCCCTTTGACTCGGCGGCGGCGCTGACGGCGGCCATGCCGGACGCCCGGGAGCTGATCCTGCGGCGGCTGGCGGAAAACGGGGTCACCGTGGTGGACCCCGCCGCCACCTATGTGGACCCCCGGTGCTCCGTGGCTTCCGGCGTCACCCTGCTGCCGGGGGCCATCCTGCGGGGACACACCGCCATCGCTGCGGGCTGCGAGATCGGCCCCAATTCCATGGTGCGGGACTGCACCGTGGGGGAGGGGACCACCATCAACGCCTCTCAGGTCAACGAGAGTACGATCGGCAGCCATACCACCGTGGGGCCCTTCACCTATGTGCGCCCGGGGTGCACCATCGGCGACCACTGCCGGGTGGGGGACTTTGTGGAGGTGAAGAACTCCGTCATCGGCGACGGCACCAAGATCAGCCACCTGACCTATGTGGGCGACAGCGACGTGGGCCAGCGGGTGAACTTCGGCTGCGGCACCGTCACCACCAACTATGACGGCCACAAAAAGTTCCGCTGCACCATCGGCGACGACGTGTTCCTGGGCTGCAACACCAACCTCATCGCGCCGGTCACCGTGGGGGACCGGGCCTATACCGCCGCCGGGTCCACCGTTACCGACGACGTGCCCGATGGGGCGCTGGCCATCGCCCGGGCGCGGCAGACCAACAAGCCCGGCTGGGCCGACCGCCTGCACAGCCTGTGGAAAAAGAACCAGTGAGTATCGGCGTCAGCCGTCTCAGATAGATCAGTACCAAGAGAGATTTTTTTGAGTAAGATAGAAAGCGAGTGTGTAAAGAAATGATTTCTCATGGCAAGGACATCAAGGTGTTCACCGGTAACTCCAATCCCGCTCTGGCAAAGGAGATCTGCCAGATCATCGGCACCAAGCTGGGCGAGTCCGAGGTAAAGACCTTCGCCGACGGCGAGGTGTCCGTCTCCCTGTACGAAACCGTCCGCGGCAGCGACGTGTTTCTCATCAACCCCACCTGCAAGCCCGTCAATGACAGCCTCATGGAGCTGCTGATCATGATCGACGCCTGCCGCCGGGCCTCCGCCGGGCGCATCACCGCCGTGATCCCCTATTTCGGCTATGCCCGCCAGGACCGCAAGGCCAAGAGCCGCGATCCCATCTCCGCCAAGCTGGTGGCCAACATGATCGTGGCCGCAGGCGCGGACCGGGTGCTGACCATGGACCTGCACGCCAGCCAGATCCAGGGCTTCTTCGACATCCCCGTGGACAACCTGCTGGGTAATCCCGTGTTTGTAGACTACTACGCCAAGAAGTTCGGCGAGCGGGCCGAGGACATGGTGGTGGTGTCCCCCGATGTGGGCTCCGTGGCCCGGGCCCGGACCTTCGCCCAGAAGCTGCACATGAACCTGGCCATCGTGGATAAGCGCCGCCAGAAGGCCAACCAGTGCGAGGTTATGAACGTCATCGGCGACGTGGCCGGTAAGGACTGCATCCTGTTTGACGACATGGTGGATACCGCCGGTTCCCTGTGCAACGCCGCCAAGGCCATCGTGGAGGTGGGCGGCGCCAGGAACGTGTATGCCTGCGCCAGCCACGGCGTGCTGTCCGGCCCGGCTCTGGAGCGGCTGGAGGGCAGCAACATCACGGAGCTGGCCCTGCTGAACACCATTCCGGAGACCCAGGGCGCCGGGTGCAGCAAGATCAAGTATCTGTCCGTGGCTCCCATGTTCGGCGAGGCCATCGAGCGGATTTATCAGGAAATTTCCATTGCCAAGCTGTTCAACTGAGCATTTTTGTGATATAATAACCGGGCGATTTTTTCGCCCGGTTATTTTTACCGGCAGTTTTCCGATACAGGGGGATGTGACGCTATGTTTTTTCATCGCAGCGGCGGCGGGATCAGCTGGCTGCTGGTGGGCCTGGGAAATCCCGGGAACCAGTATGCCGCCACCCGGCACAACATGGGCTTTATGGCCCTGGACCGTCTGGCGGACCGGGAGGGCTTCCGCTTCAATAAGCTGCGCTTCCGGGCCTGGACCGGCCAGTGGAAGGTGGGGGACCAGCAGGTGCTGGTGATGAAGCCCCAGACCTATATGAACCTGTCCGGCGAGTCCGTGGGCGAGGCGGCCCGGTTTTATAAGATCCCGGCGGACCATGTGCTGGTCATCAGCGACGACGTGTCCCTGCCTGCCGGGAAGCTGCGGATCCGGGGCGGCGGCAGCGCCGGAGGGCACAACGGCCTGAAGAATATCATCCAGCACCTGGGCACCGACCGGTTCCCCCGCATCAAGGTGGGGGTAGGCTCCCCCCGGCCCGGGGAGCACGACATGGTGGACTGGGTCATGGGCAAGCCCATGGGTGAGGACCGGACGGCGGTGGAGGACGCCCTGGACCGGGCAGGCGACGCGGCCAAGACCCTGATCACAGAGGGCATCGACCGGGCCATGAACCGGTTCAATTGACCATTTTAAGTTCTGTTACAGCTTCGGGGCGTATACTACAGTCGTATACGCCCCCGAGCGCGCTGCGGAGGAAGGGAGGTGCCCGGTGAAGGCGCTGATGAAGGAGCTGCTGAGCCTGACGGAGGTGCGGCAGCTGACAGAGGACGTAGAAAACGGCGTAAGCCCGGTGCTGATCACCGGCGTAAGCCCGGTGCACCGGGCCCAGGTGGAGGCGGCCCTGCATCTGAAGACCCGGCGGCCGCTGGTGGTGCTGTGTCCTGACGAGCGGGAGGCCCGGCGGCAGGCCGGTGACCTGGCCGTGCTCACCGGGCAGGAGCCGCTGGTGCTGCCGGCCCGGGAGCTGCAGTGGCGGCCCATGGAGGCCAGCCGTCAATGGGAAAACCAGCGGCTGGCGGCTCTGTACCGCCTGGGAAGCAGCCCCGTGGTGGTGACCACCCCGGAGGCCCTGGTGCAGCGGTGCATCCCGCCCCGGGTGCTGGAGCGGACGGTCCTGACCCTGGCCGTGGGCCAGCGGTGGGACCTGGGGGACCTGGCCCGGCGGCTGGCCGGAGCCGGATACACCCGGTGCGACCAGGTGGAGGGCCCGGGACAGTTCGCCCTGCGGGGCGGCATCCTGGACGTGTTCTCCCCGGGGATGGAGCAGCCGGTGCGCTGCGAATTTTTCGACGACGAGATCGACTCCCTGGGTATTTTCGACACCGCCACCCAGCGGCGGGTGGAAAACCGCCGGGAGGCCCTGCTGCTTCCGGCGGCGGAGGTGCTGCCGGCCTGGCAGGAGGGCCAGGCGGAGCAGGCGGCCCTGCGTCTGGAGGCCGCGGTGAAGCGCCTGGCCCGGAAGCAGGACACCCAGGCCCTGCGGGAGCTGCTGACCGCCGACGCCGCCCGTCTGCGCCAGGGCATGGCCCCCAACGGCCCGGACCGGTGCCTGGCGGCAGTGTATCCGGAAAAGACCACGGCCCTGGACTATCTGCCCGAAAACGCCCTGGTATGCGTGGAGGAAAGCGGCCGGACGGCGGAGGCCCTGCGGGGCTGGCTGTGGCAGCTGAAGGAGGACGTGTCCGCCGGAATGGAGGCGGGCTTTCTGGCCGGGGAGCTGGCGGATTTCGCCGCCTCGGAGCAGGAGCTGGCGGCCCGGCTGGAAAAGCGCCCCACGGTGCAGCTGGACAGCCTCACCACCGGCCGTCAGCTGCTGGCTCCCAAGGACCTGTTACAGCTGACGGCCAAGCAGCTGTCCAGCTACGGCGGGTCCCTGGAGCTGGCCTGCACGGACCTGACCCACTATCTCACCTCCGGCTATCGGGTGATGGTGCTGTGCGGCGGCGAGGTCCGGGCCAGGAACCTTCGCCAGATGCTGGCGGACCGGAAGATCCCCGCCGCCGTGGACCTGACCGGGGAGAAGTCCCCGGAAAAGGGCACGGTGCTCATTGCCGTGGGCGCTCTCTCCGCCGGGTGCGAATATCCGGAGGGGCGGCTGGCGGTGCTGACGGAGGGGCAGCTGACCACGCCCCTGTCCGGCCGGAGTAAAAAGCCTCGGCCCAAGCGGGACAGCAATCAGCAGAAGCTCCAGTCCTATACAGACCTGACCCCCGGGGACCTGGTGGTCCATGCCCACCACGGCATCGGCCGGTTCGTGGCCATGCTGCGCCTGCCGGTGGACGGGGTGGAGAAGGACTATATCAAGATCGCCTACGCCGGGCAGGACGTGCTGTACGTTCCGGCCACGTCTCTGGACCTGGTCAGCAAGTACATCGGCCCCGGCGAGGACAACGAGCGCACCAAGCTCAATAAGCTGGGGGGCACCGAGTGGGCCAAGACCACCCGCAAGGCCAAGGCCGCCGCCAAGGACCTGGCCGAGGGCCTGATCCGGCTGTATGCCCAGCGCCAGCGGCTGGCAGGCCATGCCTTCTCGCCGGACAGCCCCTGGCAGCAGGAGTTTGAGGACGCCTTCCCCTACACGGAGACCGACGACCAGCTCCAGGCCATCCGGGACATCAAGGCCGATATGGAGCAGCCCCGGCCCATGGACCGGCTGCTGTGCGGCGACGTGGGCTACGGCAAGACCGAGGTGGCCCTGCGGGCGGTGATGAAGTGCATTCTGGACGGCAAGCAGGCCGCCATTCTGGTGCCCACCACCGTCCTGGCCCAGCAGCACTATGCCACGGCGGTGAACCGGTTCCGGTCCTTCCCGGTGAACATCGAGGTGCTCTCCCGGTTCCGGACCCCCGCCCAGGTGCGGGACATTCTGGCCCGGACCCAGGCGGGAAAGGTGGACCTGCTGATCGGCACCCACAAGCTTCTGCAGAAGGACCTGCAATTTCACGACCTGGGGCTGCTGGTCATCGACGAGGAGCAGCGCTTCGGCGTTACCCACAAGGAAAAGCTCCGGGAGCGGGCCCGGCAGGTGGACACCCTGACCCTGTCCGCCACCCCCATTCCCCGGACCCTGAATATGGCCCTGTCCGGCATCCGGGACATGAGCACCATCGAGGAGCCGCCCCACGACCGCCAGCCGGTGCAGACCTATGTGATGGAGCACGAGTGGCCCGTCATTGCCGAGGCCATCCGCCGGGAGCTGAGCCGGGGCGGCCAGGTATATTACCTGCACAACCGGGTGGAGAACATCGAGTCCACCGCCGGACGCCTGCGGCAGTGGCTGGGGGAGGATGCGGCCATCGGCATTGCCCACGGCAAAATGGCCGAGCGGGAGCTGAGCTCCGTCATGCAGCAGATGGCCGACGGCGAGATCCAGGTGCTGGTGTGCACCACCATCATCGAGACCGGCATCGATATCCCCAACGTCAACACCCTGATCATCGAGGACGCGGACCGGCTGGGCCTGTCCCAGCTGCACCAGATCCGGGGCCGCATCGGCCGCAGCGCCCGCCGGGCCTATGCCTATCTGACCTATCGCCCCGGCAAGGTGCTGACGGAGGTGGCCGGCAAGCGCCTGTCCGCCATCCGGGAGTATGTGGCCTTCGGCTCCGGCTTCCGCATTGCCATGCGGGACCTGGAGATCCGCGGGGCGGGGAACCTGCTGGGCCCGGAGCAGTCCGGCTATCTGATGAGTGTGGGCTACGACATGTATCTGCGGCTGCTGAACGACGCGGTGCTGGAGCAGCAGGGGAGGGGAAAGGACATCCGCCCCGACTGCTCGGCGGACCTGGCCACCTCCGCTCACATTCCGGAGCGGTATGTGCCCTCCGCCCACCAGCGCATGGACCTGTACCGCCGCATGGCGGCCATCCGCACCACGGAGGAGGCGTCGGACCTGGTGGACGAGCTGACGGACCGCTACGGCGACCCGCCCAAGCCGGTGATGGCCCTGCTGGACGTGGCCCTGCTGCGGGCCGCCGCCGCCGAGGTGTTCATCACCGATATCACCCAGAGGGCCGGTGTGGTGGCCTTCACCTTTGACAGCCGCGTGGACGTACCCAGCCTGATGGCCGTGTGCTCCATGCCCGGCTACCGCAATCGCCTGCGTCTGTCCGCCGGGGAGCCTCCCCGGCTCCGGCTGCACCTGGCCCCCGGGGAGGACGCCCTCTCCGCTGCCGGGAAGCTGACGGAGGAGCTGCGGCTGAAAAAAGAAGAGCTGGGCAAAGCTGCCCGGGAAGGAGATAACTTATGAAAAAAGCATGGATCCGTCTGGCCGCCTCGGTGGTCCTGTCCGCGCTGCTGGTGGTGGGCATTTCCGCCAGCGGTATCCTTACCAACGGCCACCGCACCGACGGCCTGTTCTATCAGGCCAGCGGCATCCGGCCCGACGCCGAGCTGCTGACCGTCAACGGCGAGACCATCGACGCCGAGGAGTATCTGTACTGGGTGGCCTACGACTGCGAGTATCTGTCGGCCAACGTGTCGGACCTGGACTTTGACGCGGAGCTGTCCGACGGCATGACCTACGGGGCCTATGCCAGGCAGGACGCCCTGGAGACCGTGAAGCTGTACGCCGTGGTCCGCCAGTGGGCCAAGCGGGGGAATGTGACCCTGTCCGATGCCGACCGGGAGGCCCTGGAAAACCAGCGCCAGCAGTATATCACCTATTACGGCAGCCAGGAGGCCTACAGCAAGCAGATCCAGGGCATGGGCGTGTCGGAGGCCATGTTTGACGCCATCAGCCGGGGCTATTACCTGTATGCCGGGGTGCGTCAGGCGTTCTGTACCCCCGGCAGCGCTCTGTACCCTGCCCAGGAGGACATTGACGCCCTGGCCCGGCAGAAGGGCTATGCCACCAGTCTGCTGCTGTACTGGCCCCTGGACGGCCAGGATGACGACAACACCCGCCTGGCGGCCGAGAGCTTTGCCCAGCAGCTGCGGGACGCCCAGGACGTTACCGCCGCGTATCTGGACCTGGCGGGCCAGCTGGGCATGGAGGACGTGACGGAGGCCGGCGTCACCGCCTCCGCCGGGGACATGGGCGAGACCCTGGCCGCCGCCGTGTCGGCGCTGGAGCCCGGCCAGGTCAGCGATGTCATCGACACCGGCAGCGCCCTGTATGTGGCCGTGGGCAAGGAGCTGGACCAGTCCGCCGTGGTCAATGCCCTGTTTGAAACGCAAATCAAGGCCGCCGTGGCCGACGCAAAGGTGGAATACAACACCCGCCTGTTCAACAAGCTGGACCCCGGCACCTTTTATACCAGGCTCCAGGAGGCCCGTTCGGCGCTCTCCTGAGGAAAACAGTTTGTTAATTTTTAGTCAAACTAACAAAGGAACCGGGTTATTTCCTGTTCAGTCCTACGATTTTTCAGCGCGGAGCAATTCTGGGGGTTGACTATTCGACCGAAAATGACTACGATATAGGTACAGAGTAGAACCCCAAAACCAAATGTAGGAGGATAATTCCATCATGAAAGATCTGTATGTCGTCAATTGCTGCCGTACCGCTATCGGCTCCTTCGGTGGTTCCCTGAAGAACACCCCCGCCGCCGAGATGGGCGCCGTGGTGGTGAAGGAGGCCCTCAAGCGTGCCAATATCGCCCCCGAAAACGTGGATGAGGTTATGTTCGGCTGCATCCTGACCGCTGCCCAGGGCCAGAACGTTGCCCGTCAGGTGGCCATCAAGGCCGGTATCCCCTATTCCGTTCCCGCTTACACCGTGGGCATGGTCTGCGGCTCCGGCATGAAGTCTGTCATCGAGGGCGCCCGCTCCATCCTGGCCGGCGATTCCGACGTGGTGGTCTGCGGCGGTACCGAGAACATGAGCGCCGCTCCCTTTGCCTCCATGGACGCCCGCTGGGGTGCTCGCATGGGCGACAAGAAGCTGGTGGACACCATGATCAAGGACGGCCTGTGGGACGCCTATAACAACTATCACATGGGCACCACCGCCGAGAACATCAACGATATCTGGGGCATCACCCGCGAGGAGCAGGACGCTTTCGCCGCCGCTTCCCAGCAGAAGACCGAGGCCGCCCAGAAGGCCGGCCGCTTCGACGACGAGATCGTCCCCGTGATGGTCAAGGTCAAGAAGGAAATGGTCCCCTTCGCCAAGGATGAGTATCCCAAGGCCGGCGTCACCAAGGAAGGCATTGCCAAGCTGCGCGGCGCCTTCCCCGTCAGCCCCGAGTCCCCCAATCCCCAGGTGGTGAACACCTTCGAGCCCACCGGCATCCAGGATGCCGCTGACAAGGGCCAGCCCCGCGTCACCGCTGCCAACGCCTCCGGCATCAACGACGGCGCTGCCGCCATCGTGCTGGCTTCCGGCGAGGCTGTGGAGAAGTACGGTCTGAAGCCCATGGCCAAGCTCATCGGCTGGGGCCAGGGCGGCGTGGATCCCAAGATCATGGGCGTGGGCCCCGTGCCCGCTTCCCGTCAGGCTCTGAAGAAGGCCGGCCTGACCATCGAGGACATGGACCTGGTGGAGGCCAACGAGGCCTTTGCCGCTCAGTCCATCGCCGTGGCCCGCGAGCTGCACTTTGACATGAGCAAGGTCAACGTCAACGGCGGCGCCATTGCTCTGGGTCACCCCGTGGGTGCCTCCGGCGCCCGGATCATCGTCACCCTGCTGCACGAGATGCAGAAGCGTCCCGAGGCCAAGCGCGGCCTGGCCACCCTGTGCATCGGCGGCGGCATGGGCGTTGCCACCATCTACGAGAAGTGCTGAACTTCCTGGCCGCATAAAACCGCATAGCAAAAATCCCCGGCTGCCAGGCAGCCGGGGATTTTTTTGCTGTTCCAAAAGGGCAATACCCTTTTGGGACAATCTTAGAATAGCCCCGCGATGGCATACATGGCCAGGGAGGCCAGCCAGGCCACGCCGCACTGCATGGCCACCACGCCCAGGGTCTTCAGGGAGGAGTCCAGCTCCCGGCGGATGGTGGCCACCGCCGCCACGCAGGGGGTATACAGCAGGGTGAACACCAGGAAGCTCAGGGCGGACCGGGTGGTGAACAGGCCGGAGATGGCGCTGCCGCCCAGCAGCACCTCCAGGGTGCTGACCACGGATTCCTTGGCGATGAAGCCGGAGATCAGCGAGGTGGCGCAGCGCCAGTCGCCGAAGCCCAGGGGAGCGAAGATCGGGGAGATGACCTGGCCGATCAGGGCCAGCAGGCTGTCGGCGCTGTCGGACACCACGTTGAGCCGGGTGTCGAAGCTCTGGAGGAACCAGATGACTATGGTGGCCAGGAAGATCACCGTGAAGGCCCGCTGCAGGAAGTCCTTGGCCTTTTCCCACAGCAGCAGGGCCACGCTTTTGACGCTGGGCAGCCGGTAGTTGGGCAGCTCCATGACGAAGGGCACGGGCTTTCCCCGGAAGGCGGTCTTGTTCATGATCAGCGCCGCCGCAATGCCGATGAGGATGCCCAGCACATACAGGCCGATCATCACCAGGGCACGGTAACGGGGGAAGAAGGCCGCCGTGAAGAAGGCGTAGATGGAGATTTTCGCCGAACAGCTCATATACGGCGTCAGCAGGATGGTCATTTTCCGGTCCCGGTCCGAGGACACCGTGCGGGTGGCCATGATGGCGGGGACGGAGCAGCCGAAGCCGATGAGCATGGGGACGATGCTGCGGCCGGAGAGGCCGATCTTCCGCAGGGGCTTGTCCATGACGAAAGCCACCCGGGCCATGTAGCCGGTGTCCTCCAGGATGGACAGGAAGAAGAACAGCGTCACGATGATGGGCAGGAACACCAGCACGCTGCCCACGCCGCTGCATATACCGTCCACGATCAGGCTCTTGACCACCGGGTTGATGCCGTAGGCCGTGAGGCCCCGGTCCACCAGGGCGGTCAGGGCGTCCACCCCCACCGCCAGCCAGTCCGACAGCCGCTGGCCGATGACGTCGAAGGTCAGCCAGAAGGTCAGCAGCATGATGCCCAGAAACACCGGCACCGCCGTGTAGCGGCCCGTCAGCAGGCGGTCCATTTTCACGGACCGGGCGTGCTCCCGGCTTTCGCGGCACTTGACCACCGAGGCGGACACCACGTTTTCGATGAAGCTGTACCGCATATCCGCCAGGGCGGCGTTGCGGTCCAGGCCGGTCTCCGTCTCCATCTGGACGATGCAGTGCTCCAGCAGCTCCCGCTCGTTCTGGTCCAGGGCCAGATGGTCCGCCAGGTCGTCGCCGCCCTCGATGAGCTTGGCGGCGCAGAACCGGGCCGGAACGCCGATGCGGTCGGCGTGGTCGGCGATCAGGTGCACCACCGCGTGGATGCAGCGGTGGACGGCGGAATCGTCGGCGCAGAAGTCCGTGACCTTGGGCAGTACCCGGCCCCGGGCCGCGGCCAGGGCCTGGTCCACCAGCTCCGACACGCCCTCGCCCTTGGCGGCGGAAATGGGCACCACCGGGATGCCCAGCTCCCGGCTCATCCGCTGCACGTCCACGGTGCCGCCGTTGGCGCGGACCTCGTCCATCATGTTCAGGGCCAGCACCATAGGCACCCGCAGCTCCAGCAATTGCAGCGTCAGATAGAGGTTGCGCTCGATGTTGGTGGCGTCCACGATGTTGATGATGCCGTCGGGCTTCTGCTGAAGGATGTAGTCCCGGGAGACGATCTCCTCCTGGGTATAGGGCCGCAGGGAATAGATGCCCGGCAGATCCACCACGGAGCAGCCCTTTTCGCCCCGTATTTCGCCGGTTTTCTGGTCCACGGTGACGCCGGGGAAGTTGCCCACGTGCTGGTTGGAGCCGGTGAGGGCGTTGAAAAGCGTGGTTTTGCCGCAATTCTGATTGCCGACCAGGGCGAAAATCATACCGCCGCCTCCTTTACCTGGATCTTCATGGCGTCCTCCACCCGCAGGGTCAGCTCATAGCCCCGGACCCGGATCTCGATGGGGTCCCCCATGGGGGCCACCTTCATCAGCTTCACGGCGGTGCGGGGGATCAGCCCCATATCCAGCAAACGGCAGCGCAGGGGGCCGTCGCCGCCTACGGCGGTGATGACCCCGGGCTGGCCGATTTTCAATTCGTTGAGTGTCATATGGCTTGCCTCCTGAAAAAGTAAGTCCAGTATAACATATCGAACCGCCCGACTCAATCCCTGAAATGAGAATCCCGTCGAAAAACCGTTAAAAAAACACCGGACAAAAAGCGTAAATCCCCCGGCAGATGCCGGGGGATTTACACCTATATGCTGTCAGGAGAAAAAGAGTTACTTGTTCATCTTCAGCTTCACAGCCGCGCCGCGCTTTCTACCATACAGGCACAGAGCCACCACATAGGCGATGGCGAACACCACGCCGATGATGTAGGAGGCGGTCCAGGGGATGTTGAAGCCGATGTGCGCATTGGCGATGTAGGTGGAGCAGATGAAGGCGTAGAACGCGCCGGGGATCAGGGGCATCCACGCAAACTTACCCTTGCCGTTCTCGAACATCCACACCGTGATGCACAGGAAGGCGAACAGGGACAGAGTCTGGTTGGACCAGGCGAAGTAGCGCCACAGAATGTTGAAGCCGTCCTTGTTGAACTTGGCGAACACGATGATGCCGGCAGCCAGGACAAACACAGGGATGGCCAGACGCATACGCTTGCCGTTGGTGGACTGGTCCAGGTGGAAGGTCTCCGCCAGGGACAGACGCAGAGCGCGCAGAGCGGTATCGCCGGAGGTGATGGGCAGAACGATGACGCCGATCAGGGCGATGACGCCGCCCACGGGGCCCAGGATGTCCTTGCAGACCACGCCGATGGTACCGGTGGCCAGGGAGGCGTTGGGCTCCTGCAGAGCCAGATTGTACACGCCCATAGCGCCGGCGGCCCACACCATAGCGATGAAGCCCTCCAGGATCATCATGTTGTAGAAGGTCATGCGGCCCTGACGCTCGTTCTTCACCGTGCGGGAGATGATAGCCGTCTGGGTGGAGTGGAAGCCGGACAGAATGCCGCAGGCCACGGTAACGAAGAAGATCGGCAGGAAATTGTGGCCCTTGAAGTAGTCGGCATAGGTAAAGCTCTCGACCGCGCCGTCAGCACCGGTGAGCTGCAGGATGGGAGAGGACCAGTCGTCCCACACGTTCAGCAGAGGATAGCCCTTGACGAAGATGCCGATGAACACGCCGATGGCGGAGAACAGCAGGATGGCGCCGAAGATGGGGTAAATGCGGCCGATGATGGCGTCGATGGGGAACACGGTGGCGATCAGGTAATACAGGAAGATCACGCCGTAAATGATCCAGGTGGAGACGGAGGTGGGCTTGCCGTCGAAGCCGAATACGGAGGTGGCGGCAATGTCGCCAGGGGTATAAACGAACACAGCGCCCACCAGCAGCAGAAGCAGACAGCAGAACACGTTGTATACGTTGAAAATGCCCTTATTGGAATAGCGCTTGATCATCTGGGGCATCTGGGTGCCGCCGTCACGCAGGCAGATCATGCCGGAGAAATAGTCGTGCATGGCGCCGCCGATGACGTTGCCGATGGGGATGGTGATAAATGCGATGGGCCCGAACAGAATGCCCTGGATGGGCCCTAGGATGGGGCCGGTACCGGCGATGTTCAGCAGGTTGATCAGGCTGTTTCTCCAGCCCTTCATGGGGATATAGTCCACGCCGTCCTGTTTGGCGTAGGCCGGGGTCTGACGGTCGTCAGGCCCGAAAACTTTCTCGCAGAAGCGTCCGTACAGCGCAGCGCCGCCGAACAGGATCACAAGACCGATGATAAATGTTGCCACAAACACACACTCCTTCATAGTCGTTTTGCGATTTTCAGAGCTCCCGGACAGCTCTGGTTTATGCAGTGAGTATAGCACAAATTTCGTGAAAATGGTGACAACGAATAGTCTGCATTCATAAATAGTTCATAAAGATTTCCCCCGATAGCGTAAAGATTCCCGTGAGGAAAATCGAAAACGGACGATTTTACCGGAATTTATCGCGAAAAGGGTCGACAATATGTTGAAATTTTTAAGACGGGACGAAATAGCACGCAAAAACCGTTACCGTCAGCATGGTAGGTTGGTAGGATTTAGGACGCTAAAACGCAAAGTGTCCGGTAACGCTCCCGGGAGCGTTGCCGGACGGCGGCAGGGGAGAGTGTGAACAAACCGTAAAATTTGCAAAAAAATTTTGCATAAACGGTTTACTTTTATAGGTTAAAATGGTAAAATGACTACCCGAGGAAAACAAATACTACGTTTTTTGGAAACGGAGGAAAAACAATTATGGTAAGAGCGGCGAAATCCAAGATTGCCCAGAAGGAAAAAAGCGACCTGCTGTACCGGGCGATCCTGACGCTGAAAAATGAGGAGGAGTGCTATAGCTTCTTCCAGGACCTGTGTACCATTTCCGAGCTGCGGTCCATGGAGCAGCGGTATGAGGTGGCCACCCTGCTCAACGACGGGATGCTCTACAGCGATATTCTGGAGAAAACCGGCGCCTCCAGCGCCACCATCAGCCGGGTGAACCGGTCCCTGCTCAACGGCGCGGGGGGATATGAGAACGTGCTGGAGCGCATGAAGGAGCAGGAGGACAAATGAGCAGCTACCAGCAGCTGGCCGGGGCCTATGACGAGCTGACCTGGGACGTGGGATATGAAAAGCGGGCAGACTTTCTGGAAAAGCTGTTCCGCCGCAGCCGCATCCCGGTGCACACGGTGCTGGACCTGGCCTGCGGCACCGGGTCCATGACCTGGCTGCTGGCCGGGCGGGGCTATGAGCTGATTGCTGTGGACGGGTCCCAGGAGATGCTGGCCGCCGCCCGGGAGAAAAGCGCCCCGGCGGAGGTCCCGCCCCTGTTCCTGCACCAGTCCATGCCCCGGCTGGACCTGTACGGCACCGTGGACGCCGCCATCTGCTGCCTGGACAGCCTGAACTATCTGACAAATCCCCGGGACGTGCAGCGGACCTTTCAGCGGCTGCACCTGTTCATCAGCCCCGGGGGCCTGCTGGCCTTCGACGTGCGGCTGCCGGAGCGGCTGGCCGCCCTGGACGGACAGGTGTTCCTGGACGAGACGGAGGATACCTACTGCGTGTGGCGCACCGAGTATCGGCGGGGGCTGTGTACCTATTATATGGACTTGTTCACCCTGGCGGAGGACGGGTCCTGGGACCGCAGCTTCGAGCTGCACCGCCAGCGGGGCTACTCCGTGGAGCAGCTGACCCGGTGGCTGGAGGAGGCGGGCTTTGCCGACGTGCGCACCTGGGGCGACGGGAAGCTGCGCCGCCCCGTACCCGGTGAGGATCGGGTGTATTTCACCTGCATTCGCAAATAAAAGAGGTTTTGTAAGCATGAGCGATTATATTGTAAGAGCGATTTCCGCCGACGGCCTGGTGCAGGCTGCGGCCATCTGCAGCCGGGAGCTTACCGAGCGGGCACGGCAGATCCATCACGCCAGCCCGGTGGCCACGGCGGCCCTGGGCCGGGCTCTGGCCGGCGCGTCCATGATGGGCAACGCCCTGAAGGGCCAGGGGGCCAGCCTGACCCTGCAGATCAAGGGCGGCGGCCCTCTGGGCACGGTGCTGGCGGTGTCCGACACCCAGGGCAACGTCCGGGGCTATGTGGCCAATCCCCAGGTGGACCTGCCCCTGCGGGACGACGGCAAGCTGGACGTAGGCGGCGCCGTGGGCGGCGAGGGCACCATCGCCGTCATCAAGGACCTGCACATGAAGGAGCCCTATGTGGGCACCGTGGACCTGATGGGCGGCGAGATCGCCGAGGATATTGCCGGTTATTTCGTGGAGTCGGAGCAGATTCCCACCGCCTGCGCCCTGGGGGTGCTGGTGGACCGGGATCACAGCGTCAAGGCCGCCGGGGGCTATCTCATCCAGCTGATGCCCGGGGCCGGGGAGGACACCATCGCCAAGGTGGAGGGCGGCATCATGGCCGCCGGGCCGGTGTCCGCCATCCTGGACCGGGATCCGGACCCGGAGCACCTGCTGCGGACGGTGATGTCCGATTTTGAGCTGAAGATCCTGGAGACCTGCCCGGTAAGCTACAAGTGCTATTGCAGCCGCCAGCGGGTGGAGCGGGCGCTGCTGTCCCTGGGGGCCGACGAGCTGGAGGGCATCCTGCGGGAGCAGGGCTCCTGCCACATGACCTGCCAGTTCTGCGACGCGGTGTATGACTTCGACCGCCAGCAGCTGGAGCAGCTGGCCGCGGACGCCCGAAAAAAATAGTAAAAAAATTGAAATTTGGTGTTGACAGTCTGGCTAATATTTAGTATAATCTCTCTTGTCGCCGCGGTACTAATGCGTGCGGCAAGGACGGGAGCATAGCTCAGCTGGTTAGAGCACCTGCCTTACAAGCAGGGGGTCACTGGTTCGAGTCCAGTTGTTCCCACCAAATTTCATTTGGCCAAGTAGTTCAGTTGGTTAGAACGCCAGCCTGTCACGCTGGAGGTCGTGGGTTCGAGCCCCATCTTGGTCGCCATATGCTGCTGTAGCTCAGTCGGTAGAGCGCATCCTTGGTAAGGATGAGGTCGGCGGTTCGAATCCGCCCAGCAGCTCCAGAACAACACCTGAAATCTTCGGATTTCGGGTGTTTTCTTTTGCTTTTTGCAACTTTTTGAACGAATACGATTTTACGGATTTTTGTTGACCACATAAAATACCACAGACAGAACGAGGCGGAGTTCCCGATGCTATGTCGGGAACTCCGCGCTTCTTCATTACGTGATTCATGCCGGGGCTTGGGGTTGCTGCCGCTGGGCGGCAATTTCAGCTTTCATTTGGACGATCAGTTCTGCCAGTTTCTGTTCGCATTCTTTCTCGCTGTGGGCGTAGATATTTCGCGCGAGGCGGTCGTCGTTGGGAAGTTTGGGAGAATACCGTCCTTCCCACAGGTTTTCATTGATCTGGCTGACGCAGCCGGTGCCGGGTTTGCGGCGCTGCCCTTTGTGGGGCAGGAAGGTAGATGGAGCCGGTTTTCTTGGCGCTGTGTCTATATCTTGGAGGGATTCTGATTTGGCGATCCCTCGGTCGATTTTCGCAGCTGCGATTTTCCTCATCTCGTCTGTGACATAGGCATTACCCTGCACAGCGGATTTGGTTAGCCAGTGGATGCCCATCGTTTTGTCGTACTCCACGCCCTGGTCCATGAGGTACAGCTTGCCCAGCATATACTGTGCATACTGATTTCCGTCCTGCGCCGCGCGGTCAAACCATTTTGCTGCTGTGGCGAGATTTTGCGCTACATTTTTCCCTCTGTAGTACTCCTTACCCAGACGGTAGGCAGCATAGCTGTTTCCACTTTGTGCAGCGGTTTTCAACCAGCGCATCCCTTGCTCAGGGTCACGCACCTCTACATCATCGGAGAGCAGCAATTTTCCGAGGGCGTACTGCGCATAGCTGTGTCCCTGCTCCGCCGCCTGCTGAAACCAGCACCGGGCATTAGTTGAGTTCGGTGTCAGCAGAGGACCATCCCGCCACAGCTTGCCCATGAGATACTGCGCGTGCTTGTCGCCGCTCCCGGCCAGTGCTTTCAGCTCAGAGACAGCGTCGCTGCGCTCCTCCAGAGTCAGGGTGTCATCACGGATGACGTCCCGCAGGTCCCAGTAGTCATAGGAGGCGTTGCGAAACTCCTCCGGTTCGCTCTCATGCTCCACGCCCTTGTCCTCAAAGAACAATTTGCACTGCCGGATATTTTCTGCTTCTTTTATCACAGCGTTTTTGATGGACCGGAATTCTTTCTGCTGTGACAGGGGCACACGCTTTAGTTCTTTGTCGTGGTAGTACGCATCCACCTTGCCCTGAAGGATCTGCCACTGCTCATAGCATTTGCGCACACTGGGAAGCCGCTCCATCTCATCTACGATCCGGTCCACCAGTTTCTTCTGCGGCTTCGGAAGATACCCGTAGGACTTCTTGCCCTTCACAGCTTCGAGCTGCAGAGCCAGTTCCAACATGAGCCGCTCCGCATCTGGATGATTGCAGATGCCTTCCTTCATGGAGCGCACCATTTCCAGCATCGCCTTCCGTGCATCGCGCACCAGTTCATCACGGGACACCGACTTCTGCTCATAGAGATGGAGCATCTCGTTCTGGAAGATGTGGTTGGTGAGCGTGGATTTGATTTGGCGGATACCATCTCTGGAGAGATATGCTTGTCCTGGTTTTGCAGACCACGCCATCATATGCACGTGGGGATGTTCGCCCTCGTCATGGAAGGCGGCATACCAACGGAAGTCGTTGGAGGGTATCTTCATCGCTGCGGCGATGTCGTTGCGGTGAGCGCGGAGCAGATCCCGCCATGCGGCGGCGATGTCGTTGCGGTGAGCGCGGAGCAGATCCCGCCATGCGGCGGCGTTGTCGAAGCCCAACCTTGCGGCATCTTTACGTTTGAGGGAGATGATGTGGGTCCAGACGTTTCCGGCGTAGTTCTCCAACTCGTTCATCGCTGCATCCAAATCGATCCCATCGCTGTCTCCGAACAGACCGTGTTCACCCAGACGTTCCGCGCGGGGGCGGGTGGCGATGTACTTCATGTACCGTTCCGACTGCATCACCGAATCCCGATTGGATTCGAGAGCCAGCGTGATGAACGCAGAGGCGTTGGCCTTGGTGGGCTTGTCCATGTAGTCGCCGTACTCATACAATTCTTTGACCTCTGGGAAATCCTTCACCAGTTTTGTGATGAGCTGCTCTTGCTTTCGTGTGGGGGGACGGTCATCCGGGATGATTTCCACCCGCTCACGGGTAGCGATGTACTTGAGGTAACCGGACGCACCGCCAGTACTCTTGATGTAGGGACTCTTGATGTAGGGACTCTTGAGGATCAGCTTTGCCATTCGTCATCATCCCAATCCGTAGTTTCATCCCACAGCTGCGCACGCTTTTCCAGAGAGATGCGGCCATTGGTGGACTTCACATTTTTCACGCTCTGCGCACGGCGGCGTTTTAGATCGTCACGGTCGATCTGCATGGTATCCGCAATGATACCCATCAGCATGTCCAGTTCCACCGCATGGTTGAAGGACAGCGAGGAGAGATTTTTCTCCAGGATTTTAAGCCGTCCGTCCATAGCGGATGAGATCGCTCTGGGGAGCATGTCATTGCGGTTGGCGGAGAGCCAGTCCGCGTAGAAGCTGACGGCCTTGTCGATGAACTCATTCATACTGCGGCAGTTATCCGCTTCGTACCACTGCTCAATCTTCTGCCTGGTTTCCGGCTCCGGCCGGTAGGTCAGGCGGTCTTTGCTTTCGCTCACAAATATCACTCCAATCTTCGTTAATGTCATATCAGATGCCGCTGGAAAGCCTGTGACCATCGGCGGTTTGGGGAAAGCAGACGCCAATCGTGAACAAATGCTCTGAAACAGACGCCAGAACACATGCACCTAAGAGGTGTCGCAAAACCCCCGTAAACTGCCCGCACTGCGGGCAGTTGTGGTTGCCCATAACGCCGGAAGTGGCGCCAGGGCTTTATCCCGCTTTTCCTTTCGTCCTCGCAACCTCGTCCAAAAGGGGGCAAAACCGTCCCACCCCCTCGTTGGGGTTGGGACTCCACCCAGCCCCGAAGGGGCGCACACAGCGGCACACAGGGGCAAACACGGGGTACTCATGCGCTTTGCCCATCGCCCGCCGGGATGAACTCGATGCCCAGTTTCTCAGCTTTCGCCTTCGCTTTCTGCTGCATAGTAGCGAGCTCTGCTTTTTCAAATTGCCGGTCGTAGTATGCCTGCGTGATCTCATGCATTGAGACGAGGGTGTAGAGCAGGTTGCCGTTTTTCTTGATGCCGTTCTTTGTGATGATTTTAGTATGCTCCGTGATGATGAGACCACGTTCCTCCAGCAGACGCACATACTTGGCAACGGTGTTACGGGAAAGGTGTAGTCTCTTGGCGATGGTCGCCTCGCTCGGATGACACTGATCTGTCTTCCTGTCCGCGCTGCGCAGCAGATAGAGGTACACTGCTACCGCACTGGCAGGCAGATCCATGTCCAGCAGGATGTTCGGAACCGGGAAGCAGTTTTTCACGTGTTCCCAACCAACGGGAGGTTTTGTTTTTCTCATGCGCGCCCACCGCCCTTCGTGTGCTCCTCCACCCACTGGATGAACTTTTCTTTCGGAACCACCATGCGGCTGCCGATGCGCAGTGTTGGAAAATTCTTTTCGTGCATCAGTTCGTATGCGCTGGACGGTGCGATGCCGAGTGTTTTTGCAACAAGATCTGAGTTGAGGAACAGCGGCAGTTCATCGTAGCTTTTGTAGACAGATGATTTCATTTTTGATTTTCCTTTCTTTTCTGTTTTGATTTTGATTGGCCGCACACCGTACACCTTCCTGCCCCAGACTTTCTGCGGCGTTGTCCCGTGTCGGCACGCTCCCCTTTGCGGATCTTGGCGCTGCTTCCCTCACGGTGTATGCACTCCGGCTGCGGGTATTCAGTTGTCGAGGTGTCATGAAACTTTTCGCTTTCGCTGTTTTCGCTTTTATGTTAGAATAATTTCAGAGAGGTTTACATCAGGAAGTGATCTTTGAGGAGGTGTCGGCATGGGTTCGGAACTGTATTTGATGGAGGTGGGCGATGGACGCTTCTCCATCCTGCTTTGTGATGACAGGTCAATAACGCAGATGCCCGCACTCACTCCCGCGGAGACCTTGATCGCCTTTTCTGAACTGGACTATATGGACTACCGCAAGGCGGTGCGGTGGCTGCGGAACGAACATCCTCTGTTTGAGGAGCGGATCGACATTCCTGTGAGCGACTTAGAGGACTTTGCTGCGGAGGCCATTTTGCTGACACCGGATCTATGTGAGATCGATCCTGTGAGCGGGTTTGTTGTGACGGACATTCTGCATCAAACTTTGCAGGCAGAGGATGACGGCACGGCGATGTTTCTGCTGGCTGCTGGACAGGAGATCCTGCGGGTGATGGAGGAACCGTTGCGTGTACAGAATTATCTTCGGAACATCATGGAGGTCACCTTCGACAGCACGGCTGGATCGACACCGGCGGAGCAGTATGAAAACCTGCGGGCGACTTATGCCGACATTGCGCGGATCTGCGATCCGGCAAAGCTGCCGCGGTTGGAAGAACCACGGTCGTTCTGGCTTCGCAGTCTGATGGAACTGCGGATGCTGGTGTTGGCGCTCTACTTCGAACAGGGCAACCAGCGGATCTGCCGATGTGACTACTGCTGGGGCTATTTCATCCCAAAAACGAAAAAGGCCACCCGATACTGTGACCGGGTGACCGACGGGCAGAGCTGCAAACAGCGTGGCGCGAATCTGGCAAGGCTGGATAGGACTTCGGAGGATGAGGCGCTCCTGATTTGTAAAAAGCTGCGGGACAGAATGTATTCCCGCCTGCTCCGCTGGCAGGACGCGGCACCCTCTGAGCGTTCCAACCTGATACCCATGGACTACGAGCAGTACGACCAGTGGAGCGAGAACGCTCGGCTGGCACGGGAGGAATATGTTCAGGGGAAATTGACCGCAGAGGGGTTCCTGCGAAAAATCGACACCACCCATGAGCTGACGAGCTACGAGGTGGACAAGATCGACTTGCCCGATGGGCCAAGTATGTGGCAGCGGCTTGTTGCGAGGAACTTCAGATTTGACCCGGAGAGATACTTTCCGGAAGAAATGGCATACCTGAACTTGAATCTGAACGACCCTGACCCGCAGTGGCTGATGCTGACCGCTGATGATCTGCGGAGGGAAGCGCAGAAGGGTCACCAGAGCCTGAAAGAGAAATACGGGAAATGAAAAATACTCGGGACCGGTTCGAGAGAACTGATTCCGAGTATTTCTGCTGTTTACAGCAGCGCAAGATATAAAACGGGAACGCTACAAAATGGTTGCCCTACGAGCCCCATGAATGTCTGAGGCCACACATGGGTGTAAATCTCACCGGAAAGCTGTGAGATTGAACCTTCGCTTGGCGTTAGGCAACGGAATTGTTAATGCGCAGAACAGCAACATGGAGATACCGGCGGTTGGAAGTACCTGTAATTAGCGGGCTTGTCGCTTAAAATCCGTTCTTGCAAAGGCTATTTCTCTGTGCTACACTATTACACAGATACACAAGAGGATGGGAGCGAGCTGCAATGAGCGACAGAAATATGGTTAATATAACCATTACAATGACGCGGGAGGAGCGAAAAGCATTAAAACAACTTGCTCTGGATGAGGATACCACGGCATCTGCGTTGATCCGTGAATGGCTGAAAGAGCATATAGAGCAGCAACAGGAGGTGAGCGACCATGGCGAGCATTGAGGAAAAAGTTGAGGAGCATTACAAGAAGATACTGGATGAGTTAGGAATCAGGCACTATGGAAAAACGGAGAGCATTAATCGAACCATTACAGATGCTCTGCGGTCTGCGGATTCCAAATCTGGTGGCTCTGGAAATAATTACCCCGATATTCAGCTTCTTTTGGAAAATAAGACCGCCCGTCGAATTCCTGTTATGATTGAAGCCAAGGGGTTAAAGAATCGATTGGAAAAGATCTCGAAGTCCGGGCAGATCGAGCTTATCACCTATTATGAGAAAGACAGTAAGCGCAAGGACGGTACGATACAGCATCACGCTGGCGACGCCAATTATTCCAGCATTATGAATTACGCCGTGAACGGAGCTGTCCACTACGCCAACGCCATCTTGGACAGCAGAGGTTACACTGAAGTGATCGCCATCGGTATTAACGGAACACAGATGAACGCCGATGGCTCTGTTCAGGATGCGGAATGCAGGGCGTATTATATCTCCGAAAAGAATAATCGTGTCCCTAAGCATATTCCAGAACTGGATAAGGACTGGTCGCTGTTGAAGGCGGACAATCTGGATAGATTTTTTGCAATGCTGGACAAAATGACGCTGACCGAGAAGGAATTGGAAGATTTGAGACAGCGGACAGAGACTGCGTTGGAAACGAAAATTAAGTCGATTCACCAAAGTCTATACGATGACCCCAAGCTGCGGACAGCACTGACCACGAATGAGAAACTGTACCTATTCTGCGGTCTGATCATGGTCGGATTGACTACCAAGGGTGTGGCACCGCTGGATGTAAATCAGTTTACTGGTAATGACGATCAGGAGGACAACGACAGTACGATCATTATTACCCGAATCCGCTCTTTCCTGAAAAAGAAGAAATGTGGCGACGATAAGATACGCATGATTTTAGACCTTTTGCAGCCAGTGTTTAAAAAGGAAACCCTGTGGAGACCGGTAAATGGCGAGAGCATCCTCAAAAGCCTGTTTAAGCAGGTAAAGCAGGATATCATCCCCTGTTTGGAGAGCAATCTGCACCTTGATTTTACTGGGAAAATTCTCAACTCTTTGGGAGACTGGGTACATATCGAAAATGACAGAGAGAATGATGTTGTGCTCACGCCACGCTATGTAACAACGCTGATGGCGAAGCTGGCCCGCACTAATATGGACTCTTTCGTGTGGGATCGAGCTATGGGTTCTGCTGGATTTCTTGTGTCGGCTATGGACATCATGATAAAAGATGCGCAGGCAAAAATCCACGATCAAAAAGAGTTAGAGAAGAAAATCACCAACATCAAGGAGCATCAGCTTTTGGGCGTGGAAATCCTCGGTAATATTTATATCCTGGCTGTGCTGAACATGATCTTGATGGGGGACGGCTCATCCAACATTTATAATGGCGATGGTCATGATTACAACAATGAGACCGGAAAGTTTCCTGCCACAGTATTTCTTCTGAATCCTCCCTACTCTGCGGATGGCAAGGGCTTCAACTTTGTGCAAGAGGCGCTGGAAAAGATGACCTCCGGCTACGCCTGCATTCTGATCCAGGAAAATGCGGGCAGTGGAAACGGCTTGCCCTATACGAAAAAGATATTGGAGAAAAACACCCTTTGTGCCAGTGTCCACATGAGTGATATCTTCTGCGGAAAGTCCAGCGTTCAGACGGCTATCTATGTGTTCCAGGTCGCCCGTCCCCACGAGGTGGACGACATGGTAATCTTTATTGATTTTAGCAACGACGGTTATGCCCGGCAAAATCGCAAAAAATCCAGCCAGGAGGTCAATTTGCGGGATGCCAATCACGCTGCTGAGCGGTATGCCGAGGTGGAGGCCATTGTGCTGGGTAAAAAGCCCAGGACTCAATACTATACGGAAGAAAACGGCCTTGTGATTCGGGATACCGTATCGCTAAATGGCAACGACTGGACCTTCGCCCAGCACAAGGTGATCGATACCATGCCTACGGAGGAGGACTTCCGGAAAACTGTGGCGGACTATCTGGCGTGGAAGGTTTCCCAAGCAATTAAAGGGGACGGTGGATATGGAGTATAAGGCATTCCGAATAGGGGCTTTGTTCGAAAAATTAAATGCTCCATATATTGGGGCTGGCCGCAAACAGGACAATGTCTCTAAGGAAAGAACAGAAGAGTTTTCATTGCCGTTAATCAATTGTAAGTGGGGCGACAATGGGATCATGTACTATGGTCGGCCTTCTGACTTTGTTCACTATGAAAATGTCCTCTCTGTTGTTTATAACGGTCCGCCTACGGTTGGCACGGTTTATGCACAGCCGCTGATTGGAGTTTTCACCGACGCTTATTTGATAGCACTCAAAAAATCTGTAATGCCGCATATGTCGATGGAGCTGTGTCTTTATCTTAAAACTGCGGTCGAAAAGGCAATCCATGATACAAAATATTCGAGAGCGGATAAGGCAACATGGACAGGCAAGGTTGAGAACGATGAGATTTTTCTCCCGGTCACAGATGAAGGAACGCCGGACTGGGAGTATATGCAGGAACGAATCAGCGTGCTGGAGCAGGAACGAATCAGCGTGCTGGAGCAGGAACGAATCAGCGTGCTGGAGCAGTATCTCCTGGCTGCTGGATTGGATGACTACAAGCTGACGACCGAAGATCAGGAAACGCTGAATAAGAAGGCTACATTTAAGCCCTTCAGTATTGGAGATTTGTTTGTCCCGCTGAAAGGTGGGTATATTGGTACCGGAAAGAAAATTGGTTCTGCAACGAAAGCGCGTAGTGAGGAATATTGTATACCGCTGACTTGCGCCAAGCTCGGGGACAATGGTATTATGTACTGGGGCAAGAAAGGTGATTTCCGCACCTATACAAATGCGATTTCCATTATAGCTGATGGTGCGGTTTCGGCCGGCCTTGTTTATGCTCAACCGGAAGAGGCCGGAGTATACAGCCACTCCTATTTTATTAGGCTGGAAAATGTCGAGGTTTCCTATCGGACAAATCTATATCTTGCGAGTGTATTGAACAAAGTTCTTTACCCGAAATATTCCCGTGAGAGACCGCCGCGGTGGGAAAATAAAGTGGAAAATGACAGCATTTTACTTCCTGTTACGGCAGAGGGGCAGCCAGATTATAGCTACATGGAACAGTATATCCGGGTACAGGAAAAGTTGGCCATTCGGGATGCTATACAGCTCAAGGACAGGATTATCGAAGAGACAAAGTGCGTCGTTGGGGCGTAATATTGTCTGTTGATGAGATGAACGGCGTAGTTTTCTATATGTCTTGAAATGTGGAAAACTACGCCGTGTCGAGGTGAGCAAATAAAAGGGGGACGGCAACAAAATGGACAAGAACTCCAAGAAAAAAGAATTGGCGCTTCGCAGTTCTGCTGCGGAATATTTGACTTTTGTGGCCTCTACCGGCGGCAGTGACGAGAGTTTTGAGATGCGTTATGAGGACGAAAACATTTGGCTGACGCAGAGGATGATGGCGGCGCTTTACGATGTTGACATTCGCACAATTAATGAGCACATTAAGAAAATATATGACGACCACGAACTGTCGGAGGAGGCAACTATCCGGAATTTCCGGATAGTTCAAGCCGAGGGGGGACGGCAGGTCAACAGAGAACTGAAGCATTACACGCTTCAAATGATCATTGCTGTTGGATTTAAGGTCAACAATCCCCGTGCGGTACAGTTTCGCAAATGGGCGGGGCAGATCGTGAAAGACCATACCATCCAAGGCTGGACCATGGATAAAGAACGCCTGAAAAAAGGACACATGTTTACGGATGAATACTTTGAGCGTCAGCTCCAGTACATCCGTGAAATTCGGCTGTCTGAACGGAAATTCTATCAAAAGATCACGGATCTCTACGCTACAGCTTTCGACTACGACAAGGATGCAAGGACCACCCGTCTGTTTTTCCAGACTGTGCAGAACAAGCTGCATTATGCCGTTCATCGCCACACAGCGGCAGAGCTGATCGTGGAGCGGGCTGATGCGGCGAAAGAACACATGGGGTTGGCAACCTGGGAAAATGCACCAGACGGAAAAATCGTAAAGGCTGATGTGACCGTAGCCAAGAATTATTTGAGCGAAAAGGAAATGTCATATCTGGAGCGGATCGTGTCTCTCTATTTGGACTATGCTGAGCTTCAGGCTGAACACAAAATTCCTATGAGTATGGAGGATTGGGCGAAGCGTCTGGACGGGTTCTTGGAGTTTAACGGAAACGAACTGCTGACGGGACCCGGTAAAATCAGCGCGGAGCAGGCAAAGCTTCATGCCGAAACAGAGTTTGAGAAATATCGAATTATTCAGGATCGACTCTACAAGAGCGACTTCGATCGATTCCTCATGTTGGAGCAGTCGACGCATGATGCTCTGCCGGAGGATTGACTTTCTATTGTTTACAGCAGCGCAAAATAAAACTCTTTTCTTGTTGAAAAACTCGGGGCTCCAAAATTAACGGAGGCATCCGTTAGGGGTGCCTCCGTTAGTTTTAGAACAGCTGTAGCGCGATTGAGAAGGCGAAAGGAAGAGAAATGAGACGCAGCAAACTATCTGACCATACCTTTCAAAAAGGTAAGTTTATAACGCCAATAAATGCAATACCGTTGATGCATGAACTTGAAGACGAAAAGTCGTGGACTTATGGCCGCATGCCAGAGTACCTTTGGATTGGATTGATTTTGAAATATTATGGACGAGATGAAGGGTTAAGAAAGTCCTACGGCATTATTTCTGCATTACACAAATTGGCACCTGGCCTCTATACAGCAAGATTATCACAGATATTAAAGCTGGACGCAGATATTCAAAAGAGATTTTATGATTACATTATTTGCAGTGGAGCTAAAGAAGCACTTGCGCCGTTAACGGTTTTTCTTACCGCAAGCAAAGCACCGGTTTTTGCTGAGTGCTTTTATTGTCCAGATCAGAGCATTGAGGACAGGTGTGAAGTGATGATCCAGACAATGCGTGAAATAATGGATCACCAATCTAATGAAGCAACTGATATCAGGTTTGTAGCACTCTATTTTAATCAACTTTCAGGGAAAGTACATCTTTTAAAAGAACAGGTGGATTTGCTGGTGGCCTATCCAGCATCCAAACACACTGATGAAATAATGCGTATGGCTCGTCCAGCAGTACGCGTTCATGAAATGATGATTTTGACTTTTGAAGAGGTTGACTCTGCATACTTGAAGGAATTTTGGAGGTGTGTAAGCGAAATGACAGATTGCAGTATATTCGCCATTCAATTTCCAGAGGAAAAGAGAAACATCACCGCATACATGGAAAAACTGCATGAGGTGTTTACATATCTCTCGGAACTGTTTGCAGCAGCCGACCCGCTTAATGAGAAAATGAGTGTTTTGCTCGGGATTGCGACATATTCTTATAAGCGATTCAAAGAAATTTATGAGCATCAATTATTTAATTCTATATCTGGCAGAAGCTGTGTGCGTGTCTTGATAGAAGACTATATTATGATGAAATATCTCGTAAAAAATGAGACTTCTCATGATGATATTTGGCGTGACTATCAGCTGTATGGCATGGGCTTATATAAGCTGGTTTTGGCAAGGCACAGGGAAAATGGTGCTTTAGAGGAATCTCATTTCGACGAAAAATATATCGAAGCTTTAGTCAATGAATTCAAGGGTGAAGAATTCATAGATATGGATACTAAATATTTTGATAAGCAAAACATAAGGCTTAAAGCGGAAGATGTCGGAGAGAAGAATCTATATGGCTTATATTACGATTACGATTCTTCTTTTGAACATGGATTATGGGGAGCTATTCGTGAGTCTTCTCTTTTGAAATGTAACAACCCCGCTCATAAATATCATTGTGTTCCGGATGTTGAGGACGAAACCAGATTGAAAACCGTTCTGCCAGATTGTATTATGATTATGAACAAAACTATATCTTTTTTGGACGAGATCTATGGTATCCCAGAACAGTTGTTAAATGAGGTAATTAACTTTGAAATCAAACCTATTGCTGGATAAGATTCATTTAATACAAACTGAATATAAAGAATTGCTCGCAACTTTGTTGCCAAAATTAAAAAGTAGCCATTCACCAGAAGCGTTGGATGAAATTAATTTATTCTGGCTGCGTCATATCGAGGAAATTCAGCTGTATCTAAAAGCTTGGTTCCCTGGTGAAAACAGTTACGTTTTCACGGCTGCCACATTTATGGATTTTGAGGATAATGAACACTTACCTTTTTTGTTAATGGGAGACAAGCATATTCTTGATGATCCTCTGAGTAAGTATTCAGAAATACGAAGTAAAATGCCAGATGGCAAAGATGCTGAATTTCTATATGAGCAAATCGGAGTGACAGCAGAAGATAATCTGAAGCTATTAGAAAATGTTCATGGTGAAATCCTCATACTGCCGCTTCGACTTCTCAACCAATCAAATGGCTATCATTCGCTCTATAGCGTCGGGGGACAAGCATTTATTAGCCTTTTTAATGGAATCGACAATCTGAACGATTACTTTGCAAAGTGTAACAGCATTGATGATATTATACGATTTGCCCGTGAAGATATTGGAAGATTAGTGATGTTCTCGGAAGATGATAATGTGATGTTACCATTTGGAGAGCGATTCAGGGGCGCTTTGTCTGGAACCAAATACATGGTAGATCGAGCCAAGCCAGATTCATACAATTTCTTTATACTTGTATTTGGGTGTATCCAACAAGCCATTGATGTTCTTGTATCGTGTATAGAGTACGGCTGTATCCCATATATTAGATATCCAGTTTCGCTTCACTACATCTCACTATTGTCGGAAAGTATGTTAGACATAGAGCACATGGTCAAGCTTCGTTTCAAGATGAGTGTTGCATTTGTTGTTTATCAGCTTTGCGATAAGGGTAGACTTGCAAGAGTTAGTTTAGAAGAGTTTTTGAAACAGATTCAGGCATATAACTTTAATGAAAAGCTGTTCCGAGTTCTTGCCGAACATGATATTAATGAAAATAGTTTCTTAGGGCATACAATTACACAGCTGGTAATTGACGAGTTAGAGGCATTCTATAATATACTGGCTGAAGAAAGCGGTATATAAAGTAAAAAAATCTGGCGAGTAACTGATAGAGATACAGCGGATGTGGTTTCTGACTTTGTAACCAAGGTTGCGGAGAGCGAGTTTTACGATCAGCGGGTGAATGCGTAAAATTGCGGCTTGACCACAGTTCCACCACAGACAGATGTGGAAACAACGGAGGCTGCACTTCTCGAAAGTTCTGGAAACAACGTTGTTCGGAACAAAAATGACTAAAAACAAGTAGAAATTGTTATAAAAATTATCAAAAATCTCTTGGTAAGGATGAGGTCGGCGGTTCGAATCCGCCCAGCAGCTCCACGCAAACTCTGTAACCACAACGGTTACAGGGTTTGTTTTGTTTTATCGTTTCTTAGTTTCGTTGGACTTTCCAACAGATCTTCCAACAAGCTATTGCTGCGTCTGTTTTTGCAGCGTTGCAATGATCAATTTGGCAATGTCGGGATTTTCTTGCAGCAGGCGGCACATCAGCCCGTTTCTGGAGGAAATCCGCCTCTACCTTTCTCCGCCAACCGGCGGAGCTCCTCGTTGTTGGTATGGGCGTACAGATCTGTTACCATACGGGATTGTGCGTGGTCAGTATCGCCCTGCACCGCCTTGACGTTTCCGCCGCCGATTTGCAGCTTCAGCGAGGCACTGCAATGCCGCAGACTGTGAAAAACTACCGGCGGCAGTCCTGTGGCATCGGTCAGCTTGCGGAGCAGAAAGGCAATCTGCCTTTCCTCGTAGGGACGTCCGTCCTCATGGGCAATCACAAGGCCAAAGTCCTGATAATCGCTGTCCAGCATTTCTTTTGCCCTCTGCTGCCTATCTTTCTCCTCTGTGAGCGCCATCGAAACGGTTTTCGGCAGAAATACCTTCCGCACACTGCTTTCCGTTTTTGGAGCCTTTAGTACCGGCGATGTTGATGATCCGGTCTGCTTCCACTGCGGACGCTCCGTATCTGTCCGCTGCGGATCAGTTCATAGGCGGTGTTGCACCCGATGCCGAGAATGGGTATCAAGTCCTCCACCCGCAGTGTCACGGGCAGCTCATGCAGGTCACGATACTTATTCTCCATGGGCAGCGCCTCCCTTTACGGATGCCAGATAGATGTCCGTTACATCGGGCCGCTCGTGCCCCAGCAGACGGGAGGCGGTAAAGTGGGCATCCAAAGGCGTCATGCCGCCGTTGATGAGGGATGTGTACTTTTCGGCGGCGTAGGTGTGCCGCAGTCCATGGAAGGTAATGCGCCTGGCCGGTGCGGTGGGGTCGCAGATGGCGTCACGGTTGCGGAGGATAAACTGCTGCATGCCATTGATGGCCCGGTCGGTGGGGATGCCATCCGGCACCAGCAGCTTGTGTCCGCGCTCCGTTTTGTCCAGCAGCCGTTCTAGCATCATCGTGATACGGTCGTCCTCGATGGGAACAATACGCACCTTGCCGCTCTTGCCCTTTACGGTGAGGGCGTTTTCGCGCAGCGCACGCTCCGCCGCGGCGGTGTCCATGCGAAAGCACTCGTGGATACGCAGACCGGCATAGCGGGCCAGATACAGGGCGAGGATGTAGTCCTCCCGCTCCTCCGCCATGGCTCGGCCGATCAGCTTGTCGAACTCCGAGTTCGTCCATGTACGATCCTGCTGCCCGAAGCGGCGGCGTTCCAAAGCAACGCCTAGTTCCTCGTTGCCCGGCAGCGCATAACGGGGATGGGACATCTTATCATGGAAAAAACGGATAGCGGAGACGTCGGTCTTGATGGTGCTGGCGGATTTGCCTTACTCTTGTAGATAGAGAACGTAGCTTACTAGATGCTTGCCGCTGACGTTCTCCAGCTTTTGGAGATGGTAGTAAGTTGCGAGGTAGGCGCAGAACCGTTTGGTGGCCTCGTAGTAACGGCCTTTCGTGCGGTATCGCCGTCGGGAGAGCAGTGTGGAGGAGGCCCTCATTGAGATGTACCTGGCAGGCGTTTCCGTGCGCCGGGTGGAGGACATCACGGAGGTGCTGTGGGGCAGCAAGGTCTCGTCCGCCACCATCAGCGAGCTGAACAAGAAAGCCTACGTCCACATCGAGGACTGGCGCAACCGCCCCTTACAGGGCGGGCGCTATCCATACGTCTACGTGGACGGCATCTACCTGCGCCGCAACTGGGGCGGAGAGTACGAAAATGTTGCTGTTTTGGTGACGATTGCGATCAATGAGGACGGTTTTCGTGAGGTTTTGGGCGCCGCCGAGGGCATGAAGGAGGACAAGGCCAGCTGGGTCAGCTTCTTCCAGTGGCTTCGCGGACGCGGCTTGGACGGCGTAAAGCTCATCGTCGGCGACAAGTGCATGGGGATGCTGGAGGCCGTGGGCGAGGTGTTCCCCGAGGCCAAATACCAGCGCTGCACGGTGCATTTCTACCGCAACGTTTTCTCTGTTGTGTCCAAATCCAAGGTCAAAATTGTGGCAAAAATGCTCAAGGCGATCCACGCGCAGGAGAGCAAAAAGGCGTCCCGCGAGAAGGCGAAGGCCGTGGTCGCCGAGCTGCGCGCCATGAAGCTGAAGGAGGCTGCCAAGAAGGTCGAGGACGGCATCGAGGAAACGCTGACCTACTGCGATTTTCCCAGCGAGCACTGGACGCGCATCCGCACCAACAACGTGATCGAGCGGCTGAACCGTGAGATCCGCCGACGGACGCGCGTAGTGGGGACGTTCCCTGACGGGAACTCCGCCCTGATGCTGGTCTGCGCGAGGCTTCGCCATGTGGCGGGCACCCAGCGGGGCAGCAAGAAATACATGAACATGAAGCACTTGGAGGCGGCTCTGGATGACGTCTCTATTGCCGGCTGACTTCATTCAGCCGGAGCCTGCAAATCGTTTTGCGCATAAATCTTGACGGGACCGTGCCTGTCCAGCCCGCTGTTCATTCTGTTCGACAAGAAGTAAAGCGTCCTGTTTCGCACATTTATTTACGCCGAGAGCCCCCCTTCTCAAGAAGGCGGGCTCTCGGCGTAATGCTTCCGCGATACCTGTATGACGCGGCGCTGTGGCCGCTATCCGCTGAAATCGCCATGTAAAAAAGATAGCTTCCAAGGGATGCAGCTTTAAGCGCGGCAAATGCTCCGGCACACACTCTGCCAGAACCCGCCGGTTGACGCTCCCTTATTCTCCCTTCAGGTGCTCATCCATCCAGCGCAGGATCTCGCTGAGTCGGCTGATGCGGTTGGAGGGCTTTCCCTCTCGGCTCAGGCCGTGGTTCTCACCGTAGAACATGCACAGCTTGCTCTCCACACCATGGAGCTTGAGCGCTGCGAACATTTCCAGACCGTTGGCCAGCGTACAGCGGTAATCCTTATCTGCGTGAATAAAGAGTGTGGGCGTCTTAACACGGTCGGCATAGGTAAGGGGCGACGCCTTCCACAAACGCTCCGGATGCTCCCAAATGGTGCCAAGCTGCTGGTCAGGCACATAATAGTAGCCGATATCCGAGAGGAGATAATCCCCCACATAGTTGGCAATGCTCCGCTGGGACACGGCACAGCGGAAACGATCCGTGTGACCAATGACCCAGTTGGTCATAAAGCCGCCATAGGAACCGCCGGCAACGCCCATCCGATCTGCGTCTATTTCGGGATACCTCCGCAGAACCTCATCCGTGAACTCCATCAGATCCCGGAAGTCCACCTCTCCGTACTTACCCTGAAGATCGGCAAAGGCGTTTCCCTTGCCGCAGCTTCCTCTGGGGTTGCAGTAGCATACGAAAAAGCCGGAGGCCGCCCAAAGCTGCATCTCATGGTGGAAGCCCGGGCCAAATACCATCTTCGGCCCGCCGTGAATATGAAGGATGCCCGGATATCGTTTGCCCGGCTCGTATCCCACCGGCTTCATCACGAAGCCGTCGATATCCACGCCGTCGGTATTGGTAAAGGTAAGCCGCTCTGGTACGGAAATGGTCACGCCCTCCAGTGCAGACCTGTTGAAATCCGTCAGCTGCTCCAGTTGGCCGCCATCCCAAAGGTACACCTCCGGGAGCTTCAGACCCACAGCCGCAGAGAAGAGAAACCTCTTTCCGTCCTTGGTATCGAAATCAATAAGGTAGTCGTCGCCGCCGAAGAGTGTCTGCACACCGGTCTCCCGCGTCCACATACACAAGCCAGAACCCACGCCGTCCGTGTTGAGGAAATACAGCGTCTCACCCACCATTCTCTGTCCTGTGACGGCACCGGAGAAGCAGTCGGTGACCACCTCGGAGTTGACCCGGCGGTCATAGCGGCCCAGATTTTCCTCGCCCTTTTCGTCCACCACAAAGAATGTGGGGTGCTCGTACACGCCGTAGTCCCGCATGACCAGTCCCAGGCAGAGCGCCTTCCGGCCCAAATGCCCCACATAGTCGATGCTGTATTTGTCGGGCGTGATCAGCGTCTCCGTCTCGTTCCGCTCCGCATCCCAGCGATACATTCCCTCGGTGACCGGCTTTACATCCCGGAAGGGAAACGCAGTGAAGAGCACCTGACCGGGGCGGACATTCACATGATTCACATCATAGTCCTCCGGCGTGATCCGGCGATATTCTTCGGCAGCCTCCAGATAGAGAAACAGCGTGTTTCTGGTCTGATTAAACATCCCGACCCCGTTTTCGCACAGGGGCAGCTCCGTCAAAACCTTATAGCCCCTGGTCTGCTGACGGCGAACGAGCTCCTTCTCCAGCGCCTCTCCCGTCAGCTCCAGAAGATTCGGCCGGTCCAAATGGGTCTCGCCCGTGAAAACATAACGGCCCTCGTCCATTTTCCAAAGCCCGGATACGGACATGGGGAGACGGAACGCCTCGCGATCTTCACCTGTACATACATTCAGGCGGTGATACACCGTCCACTCTTCCTCGAAGCCCCGCGCCCGCAGCGCTTCGTCCGGCTCCGTGGTTTTATAGAGAATATGGGTGTTATCCTCCCAAACAGCCTTCCGCTGGTCGTCTCCTTGGGTGATCTGCCGGCTCTCCCTGCGCTCCAGATCATACAGCCACAGATTCCACCGGTAGCCGTCTCCTTCCCTGTCGACATCCTTGAGTGCAAAGGTCAGATATCTGCTGTCCGGAGACAGCTCCAGTGCAGAAGGATACCGATATTTGGCAAAATCCGTCAACGCCAGCTTCTTCATACCTGAGTCCCCTCCTTCTCCATTACCTTGAACGTCTCATAAAGCATCCGCGTGCCAAATCCAATACCGCCCTTTGTATAGATCCCCTCACATTCGGTGGTCCAAGCGGTACCGCCGATATCCAAGTGGATCCAAGGCGTCTCCTCGACAAACTCCTTCACGAACATGGCGCCCACCGTGGCATATCCACCCACGCTGGAGCCCATCGCACTGTTTTTCAGATGGGCTACACGGGAGTCCAGCACCCGGCGGAGATTCTCGTCACAGGGCAGCTCCCACATCCGCTCGCAGGCGGCGGCGGCGCCCTTCTCCACCTGCGCGGTCAGGGCCCGGTTATTGGTAAAGGCTCCGCAGCGGCGATTTCCCAGCGCCGTCTGGATACCGTCGGTGAGTGTGGCAATATCCACGATGCGATCCACGCCGCAGCACTGCTTGGTATACGTCACGGCATCGGCCAGAGTGATGCGGCCCTCGGCATCGGTGTTGTTCACCTCAATATACCGCCCGGACATGGAGCGGATCACATCGCCCGGCACATAGGCCGTGGCGGAGAGCTTATTCTCGCAAGCCGCCACCACGCCGGTAATATTGATCCGAAGACCCCGCTTCTGCGTCGCCCACAGAGCGGCCATCACAGCGGCCGCGCCGCTCATATCATGCTGCATGGTTTCCATAAACTCAGACGACTGGAGGGAGTATCCGCCGCTGTCGTAGGTAAGGCCCTTGCCGATCAGCCCCAAGCGGCTCTCCACGTCCTGCGCGCCGGTATATTCCATGACAATGAGCTTAGGCTCGTGAATCGAGCCCTTTCCGACCTCCAGAAAAGCGGTGAGTCCGATGCGCTCTACCTCATCTCTGCCGTAAACGGTCACCTTCACAGGCGTCTCCTTAAAAAGCTCCTGTGCCGCCTGCGCCAGCTTGGCGGGGGTAAGCACCGTGGGGGGCTCATTGATCAGATCCCGTGCGATGCAGGTGGCCTCAGCAGATACCTCCGCCTCCACCAAGGCGGCCTCGTAGCGCTCCGGCGTCTCGCAGAGGAACGCAGCCGTTTCGATCCCCGGCGCCGCGGGGGTCGTCTTGTACTTGTCAAAACGGTAGCCGGTAAGAGCGGCAGCCTCTGCCGCCTTTTGGAAGAGCGCCGGCGTGAACTGCGGACACACGCCCCGCAGATCGGTACACACCGCACGCAGATCCAGCTCCTGACACTGACGATACACCTTGGCACAGCTCTCCAGCACCTGCTCCAGACTCCAGTCTTTCCCCAGACCCAGCAGGAAAATTTGGGTCAGCACGCCCTCTGAAAGAACAGAAAAGCGGAAAATCTCACCGGTTTTCCCTTCAAACCGTCCCGAGGCACGAACTGCGGCAAGCTCCTGCTCCCAAGGGCCCTGATAGCTGTTCAGGTTGCCTTCTCCCAGCGGGACCACCACACCGTCCCATGCTCTGGCGTCATACTTTTTCACAAGTTGCAGTTCCATTTTTCCTTCCTCCTTATGGTCTATTCCATGATAGTTAATCAAAAAGCGGGGGCGGCATAGCCGCCCCCGCAGGGATGTGCGAGGTGATCCACCCGCGCTAAATCCCCTTTTTTACAGCAGATGACAGGCTGCGAAGTGTCCGGGCTCTACCTCTTTGAGTTCCGGGACCTCCCGTGCGCAGTCCGGGCAAGCCATAGGACAGCGGTCATGGAAGGGACAGCCGGAGGGCAGATGGATCGGGCTGGGAATCTCTCCACGCAACTCCTGAGATTCGGCAATATTGCCCTCATCAATCGTCGGTGCAGAGGAAAAAAGCGCCTTGGTATAGGGGTGAACCGGGTTGGAGAACAGCAGCCGCTTCGGGGCCCGTTCCACAATAGTTCCCAGATACATGACACCCAAACTGTCGCTGATGTGCTTGACCACGCTCAGATCGTGTGCGATGAACAGATAGGAGAAATGAAATTCATCCTTCAGATCCATAAGAATGTTCAAGATCTGAGCCTGAATGGACACATCCAAAGCAGATACCGGCTCATCCGCTATGATAAATTTAGGCTCGACCGCCAACGCCCGGGCTATGCCGATGCGCTGACGCTGACCACCGGAAAACTGATGCGGATACCGGTTGGCTTGCTCAGAGCTGAGTCCAACACGCTCCAACAGATGGATCGCCTTCTCCTGCGCCTCCGCCTTGCTGCTGCACAGCTTGTGGAACAGCATCGGATCTGTGAGGATCTCCATGATCTTCTGCCGGGGATTCAGGGAGGCATAGGGATCCTGAAAGATCATCTGCATCTCCCGACGGATGGGGCGCATCTCCTGCGGCTTGAGCCGGGTGATATCGCGTCCGTCGAATATGATCTTGCCGGACTTTGGCTCGATCAGCTTGATGATGGTGCGGGCCGTGGTAGACTTTCCACATCCGGACTCTCCCACCAGGCTGAACACCTCGCCCTGCTCCACATCAAAGCTGACATTGTTGACCGCATGGACCACCCGATTTTCCAGTGAAAAATGGCCGTTTTTGAATTTTACCTTATCCAGAAAATCCTTGGTCAGATTGAACTCCTGCACCAAATTCTCCACCTGAAGAATCTTACTCATGGCTCTCGCCTCCTGTCAGCGGAAAGTGGCAAGCCGCACAATGCCCCGGACTCACCTCATGGTTTTCAGGCGTCACGGTACGGCAAATATCCTGGCAGTATTTGCATCTGGGAGCGAAGTAACATCCTTGGGGCAGATCCAGCATACTGGGGACCATACCCGGAATGGACTCCAGGCGTTTTTGCTCCTCTCCCATTCTGGGGATGGAATTAAGAAGTCCCTCAGTATACGGATGGCTGGGACGGTGGATCACGTCATCCCGGGAGCCGCTTTCCACGATTTTGCCGCAGTACATCACGATGATACGATCCGCCATCTGGGAAACTACCGCCAAGTCATGGGTGATCAGAATGAGAGAAGCGCCCTGCTCCTTCACCAACTTATCCATGAGCTTGAGGATCTGCGCCTGTATGGTCACATCCAGGGCGGTGGTAGGCTCATCGGCGATGATGAGCTTCGGATTGGCAGCCAGAGCGATCGCAATGATGACCCGCTGCCGCATACCGCCAGAAAACTGATGGGGGTAGGATTTCAGCCGATCCTCAGGATTGGGGATACCCACCATATGCAGCAATTCCACACAGCGCGCATGCTTTTCCTGCTTGGTCATCTGCTTCTGGTGGAGGTCCAGCATCTCGGTAATCTGTTTCTCAATGGTATAGAGCGGATTTAGGGAGGTCATCGGATCCTGGAACACCATGGAGATCGCCTTGCCTCTGATTTTCATCATTTCCCGTTCGCTCTTTTTGCTGATGTCCTCGCCTTGGAAAAGAATTTTCTCCGATTCCACCACACCGGGCGGCTCGATCAATTTCAGAATGGAAAAGCTGCTAACGGATTTGCCGCTGCCCGACTCGCCCACGATGCCCAGCACCTGTCCCTCATCCAGGGAAAAGCTAATGCCGTCCACCGCCTTGACTACACCGCGGAAAGTGTGGAAATAGGTTCGCAGGTTTTCCACCTGCAGCAGTGTTTCGCTCATCTCGCTCCCCCCTTACTTCAGCTTAGGATTGAACTCATCGCGCAGGAAATCTCCCAAAAGATTGATTCCAAACACGATCAGCATGATGTAGAGACCCGGCATCACCGCGATCCACCAGTATCCGCTGAACAGCACGTCGAAGCCGTTCTTGACCAGCATGCCCAGAGAGGGTTCCGTGACCGGAACGCCTGCGCCCAGAAAGCTCAGCGTGGCTTCCGCCAGAATAAGGCCGCCCACCTTCATCGTGGAAATAACGATGACGGTTGTCATTACGTTGGGCAGCACATGCTTGGCGATGATCAGGATATTGGGGATACCGATGACTCTGGCTGCATCTACATATTCCATCTGCTTCACCGTCAGCACCTCGGCGCGGACGGTACGGACGTATGTGACACATCCGATGATCGTAAATACGACCAGCAGCTTGCTTACACCCCGTCCAAACATGGTCATGATGAAGAGGGCCACGAGGATATCGGGAAAAGAGAGCAGGATATCTGCCAAACGCATGATGACAGCGTCTACTCTCCCGCCAAAATAGCCCGAAATCAGTCCCAGCGTGATACCTACGGCGCAGGCCAGCAGCGTACCTACAACGCCGATAAAGAGGGAGATACGGCTTCCGTAAATAAGAGAGCTGAAAATATCCCGTCCCTGACTGTCGGTACCGAAAATAAACCGGGCGTCACCTCCCGCCTCCCATGCAGGCGGTTTGTAGGAATCTGTGAGGGAAAGAGAGGCTACATCATAGGGGTTCTGCGGAGCAAACAACGGCCCGAAAAGGGCAATGAACAGTACCAGTACCACGATCACCGTACCGACGATAGCGGACGGACTGCGCTTGTAATTATGAAAGAACTCAGACTCAGCAATGCGCCGGAACAAGCTCTTGTTGGGGGTCGCGCCCCTTTTTTTCATTTCATCCATAGCGCATCACCTGAATTGGATTCTCGGGTCGATGACTGTATACAGAAGGTCGACCACAAAATTGATAAACACAAACAACACCGTAGTCAGGATCAGATAGGCCACAATGACCGGCCGATCCACCGAGTTAATGGAGTCAATGAGAAGCTTGCCGAGTCCCGGCCAGGAGAAGATGGTCTCCGTCACCGTCGTAAAGGCGATAAGGGAACCAATTTCCATACCGAACACCGTAATAACCGGGATCAAGGCATTTTTCAGGGCGTGTCCAAAGAGAACCTTCCGGGTAGACACACCTTTGGCTCGGGCAAATTTGATATAATCCTGCCGCATATTCTCCATTACACCGGCGCGGGTAAGGCGCACCAGAGACGCGATGTTGGTCACAGACAGCGTAAAGGCCGGCAGGATGATGTACTTAAGTCCACCGGGCGCAAACAGGCTGAAATTCATCCCCAGAAACGGCGCGGTCGCGCCCCGTCCCGAGGAGGGGAACCAGTGCAGCTTCAGAGAGAAGATGTAGATCAGCATGATGCCAATGAAGAAGGATGGCAGGGAAATGCCCAGAATGGAGCCTCCCATCACCAATGTGCTGGATTTTCGTTTGGGAAAAGCGCCCGCATACACGCCCAGCGGGATAGAGATAACGAGCGCCAGCACGACTGATACAAAAACCAGCTCCAGCGTAGCAGGTACCCGCTGGGCAATCAGAGAGAGCACGTCCACCTTATAGATATAGGACTTGCCGAAGTCCCCCTTGAACGCATTGGTAACAAACGATACATATTGCTCCAGGATCGGTCTGTTGAGCCCCAGTTCTTCTCGAACCTGCTCGCGAACCTCAGGCGGAGCCTTGGGCGAGACCAGCATATTGACGGGATCGCCAATAAAGTTGGCCAGAACAAATACCAGAATGGACACAATGAAAAGTGTAACTAGCATTTGCGCCAGCCGCTTCAGGAAATACTTGAACACGGTAACACCTCATTTACGGGCTTACACCCTTTTGGCGGGAGGCAGAAGGGAAGATCCCCTTCTGCCTCCTCCCATTGACTGTTCTTATGTACGCTTAGAAGGTGAAGTCCCAAGCCAGAATATGGTCATCGCAACTGGGGGTGTACTGAATGCCGGCGCGCACGCCGAAGATATTGTGCTTGAAGAACAGGGGGATGTAGGCGGCCTCGTCCCGGGCGATCTGATCCACCTGCTCCACCAGCGCTGCACGCTTGGCCTGATCGGGCTCAACAGATGCCTGATCCAGCAGCGCATCCACCTCGGCATTGCTGTAATGGCCCCGGTTGCCTTCGCCCATGCCGGGCTTGCCGTCGTAGGTATAGAGCATATCGTTGAAGATGACCATGCCCTCGCCGGAGCTGTCGCCCCAGCCCGCCATGAAGAAGGAGGACTGGAGGTTCTCTGCGCTTGTCTTCTCATAGAAGGAGGCGCGAGGCAGCAGGTTCACCTCGGCCTGGATGCCCACCTTCTCCAGATAGCTGGCAATGGCCTGAGACACCTGATCGGCGTTCACGTCACTGTCGTTGCGGGCATCGATGCGGAGATAGAAGCCATCGGGATAGCCAGCCTCCGCCAAAAGCTGCTTGGCAAGCTCGGGATCGTAGGCGGGACGCTCTGCATCGGCATTATATCCCACACAGATGCTGGGCATATAGGAGTTGGCCACGGTGGCGTAGCCGTTCATGACGGTATCGACGATCGTCTGAATGTCAATGGCGTGGTAGATAGCCTGACGAACCTTCACATTGAGGAGCGGGTTGGGATCGTCGGTGCCGGCAGAGCCATGCTCATTGAGCTGATCAAAGCCCATGTAGTTGCAGGACAGGCTGGGGTTGGTAATGACCTGGACGTTGGGGTCGTTCTCCAGGCGGTTCACGTCCATCACAGGGATGTTGGAGATAAAGTCCACCTCTCCGTTGATGAGGGCGGTGGTGCGGGTAGCTGCATTGGCGATCACGCGGAACTCCACGGTCTCTGCATCAGGCAGCTCGCCCCAATACTCGTCGTTGCGGACCAGCTTGATATAGGATTCCTTTACATGCTCCACCAGACGATACCGGCCGGTACCCACGGGGTTCGCGGAGATCTCCTCGCTGGTAAGTCCCTCACAGGTCTCCTTGTCAAGCATCATGATATGGATCAGGCTGCCGGCAAACACGGGATAGGGGATCTTGGTCACCAGCTGCACGGTGTAATCATCCACCTTCTTGACCTCCTGAAGACGCATGAGATACACGCCCATCTCCAGAGTAGGATCGTTGAGGATGCGCTCAAAGCTGAAGACCACGTCATCGGCATTGAAGTCGTTTCCGTTGGAGAACTTCACGCCCTGGCGGAGCTTGAACTCCCACGTCACGCCGTCATCCAGAACAGTCCAGCTCTCTGCCAGACCGGGCTTTTTGTTCATGTTTGCATCATAGTCCACCAGAGGGTCGTACAGGTGAGACGCCATCTGCATCTCGATGGCGCTGTCCTTTACCGCGGGGTCCAGCGAGACAACATCATTCAGCACCGCGATGGTCAGGCTCTTTTTGCCGTCATCAGAGGGGTTGCTCTGCTGCGATTTGTCTGCCCCACAGCCGGTCAAGGCCACCGAGAGACACAGAGCTACGGACAGGAACATTGCGATGGTTCTCTTTTTCATAGCTGTTTCTCCTTTAAAAAATTTCTTATCTCACAAGGTGCGCCGTTTACAGGTATCACTGAAGCGACAGACCGTTGATCGCCTTTTCCATCTGCTCCAGAGCCTTTGTCAGGGTACACCTGGGGCAGGCCACGTTCATGCGCAGGAAGGCCTCTCCCTGCTCGCCGAACTCATAGCCGGCGCAGAACGCCACCTTGGCTTCGTTGATCATGAAGTGCTCCAGGGCCATGCCCCGGTAGGGCAGCTGGGAGCAGTCCAGCCAGACCAGATACGTGCCCTCGGAGGGGATCATGCGGATCTGGGGAATGCGCTCCCGCAGGAACTGCTCCAGATACGCCTTGTTGTCGGACACATAGGCGATGGCCTGATCCAGCCACTCCTCACCGTCGTTGTAGGCGGCTATGAGGGCGGCCATGCCGAAGATGTTGTCCAGCCGTGTCTGGGCAATGGACATCTCCTCGTTGAACTTGCACCGCAGGTCGTCGTCTGCCAGCACGAGAGTGGCCATACCCAGTCCGCCCAGATTGAAGCCCTTGTTGGAGGAGTAGCAGACCATGGAATGGCGCAGTACCTCCTCGCCCAGCAGGCCAAAGGTGGTGTGAGGATGCTCCGGCGGCACGAAGTCGCAGTGGATCTCGTCCACCAGCATGAAGATGTTGTGCCGCAGACAGATCTCCGCCACGCCCTCCAACTCCTGACGGGTCCATACCCGGCCAGTGGGGTTGTGGGGGCTGGAGAGCACCAGTACCTTCACGCCGGAGGCAGCCTTGGCCTCCATGTCGGCGAAGTCGAAGGTGTAGCGTCCATCCTTCCAGACCAGCGGCGTCTCTACCAGCTTCCGGCCGCCCCGGGTGACCATGTCAAACAGCGGGTCGTAGTTGGGCATGGGTACCATGACCCTGTCGCCGGGCTTGGTGAGGATGCGCAGCACCACGTTCATGGCGTAGATCACGCCGGGAGGTGCAAAGGCCAGATGCTCATAGTTGACCTCAAAGCCGTGGCGCTTTTTCAGCCAGCCCATCACCGCGTCATAATAGGGCTGCTGGCGCACGCCGTAGCCGTAAACCGGGTGGGCGGCGCGCTTCTGTACGGCCTCTACGATGCAGGGGGCGCAGGCAAAATCCATGTCCGCCACCCACATGGGGATCACATCGTCCCGGCCGAAATAATCCATATCGCAGTCCCACTTAAAGGAGAAGGTATTTCTGCGATTGATGGGGGTATCAAAATCGTATCTCATGCAGCGCCACCAACCATTGCAACGACGACCCACAGAATCATGGACACTGCCGCCGCCAGCAGCGCATAGGGGAGCTGGGTGCGGACGTGGTCAATGTGGTCGCAGGCGGCGCCCAGAGAGGAGAGCACCGTGGTGTCGGAAACGGGGGAGCAATGGTCGCCGAACAGACCGCCGCTGACAACGGCGCCCACAGCGGCGTAGACCAGCGTACCCAGCTGACCGCCGGTGAAGGAGTAAGCCATGGGAACAGCGATGGGAATGCAGATGGCGAAGGTGCCCCAGGAGGAGCCAGTGAAGAAAGAGATCACGGCGCCCGCGACGAAGGCCACAGACAGGAACAGGGCGGGGGTCATCCAGCTCTCGCAGACACCCAGCAGGAAGTCGGCTGCGCCCATGGACTTGGTGATGGTGTTGATGCAGTAGGCCAGGGCCAGGATCAGCGTGGCGGACATGACACTCTTCATGCCCTGCACGGCGGTGTTCACCAGATCGGTCACGCTCTTGAACACCTTACGGATGCTCAGCTCGATGGCCATGTAGATCACGGTGATGATAAAGCACTCCAGGATCTTCACGCCGCCCTTGGCGATGTACGTCCAGATGGCGGTGGCTACCAGGATCATGATGGGGACCAGGAAGTCCAGCATGACGTTGGGCTTTACGTCGCTGTCGTTGCCCTTCTGCAGCTCCTCCAGCTCGGTGCCCATCATGGGGACGGCGCCGTCACGCAGCAGCTTGCCGGTGGTGCGGGCGCGCTGCTCCGCCTTGCGCATAGGCCCGAAGTCGGGGAAGATCTCCAGTGCGGAGAGCAGCGTGATGAGCACCATCAGAATCGCGTAGAAGTTAAAGGGGATGGCGCTGATGTAGACGCTTACGCCCTGCTCATTGGAGGTCACAGGGCCGCCCAGATCCGCCACCAGACCGGCCACGTAGGCGCCCCATGCCATAAAGGGCATCAGGGTGCACACGGAGGCGCAGGTGGAGTCGAGGATGAAGGCCAGCTTCTCTCTGGGCACGCGCATCTCATCCGTCAGGGGACGCATGACCACGCCGCGCAGCAGGGGGCTCATGTAGTCGTCGATGGTGAACAGACCGATGAACCAGGTGGCCAGCTTCACGCTGCGGGGGGATTTCACCTTTCCGGCGATCATCTCCGCGAACGCCTTGACCACGCCCGCCTTCATGAAGAACGCGATCATAATGCCGATGAATACCTGGATCAGCAGGATCCAGATGAAGTCCTCGTTGCCCAGAGCCTCCTTCGCCAGAGCGGAGAAGCCGAAGGCGGGGTCATGCCCCAGCAGCAGAACGCCGGAGAGACAGCCCATGAACAGGGCAAAGACCGCGTCCTTCTTCCAAAATGCCAGCAGCAGGGTAAGCGCAAGGGGAATCAATGACAAGATACCGTAGTTTGCAGCTTCCAATACAAATACCTCCTTAAAAATAGAATGCGGGGGTGACCTTGAGCCTCCCTTCTGATAACTTTGTTATATTCCTGATTATAATTTATCACACCGCCCTTGTCAATCCCGCATAAGTGCCAAGAAGTCTGATAAATTTTTGCCTAAATCGCTGTCTTGAAGGCTCTTTTCGCCTCGCCCTGCAAAAAAAAAGTTATATCCCCGCCGCTTTCCAGCATATTAGGTGTTGATTTATCCATTTATCTTTGATATACTGATTTTCAGCAGCGCCATGTAACAGTTTTTTATCAGGCAAGGATTATTGTTGAGAAAGTAGGGATACAGTGAGCAACTACGCCAGTCTTGAGCGATACATTCCCTTGGTGAAATTCATGGGGGAGATCTGCGGGAAGAATTATGAGATCATCCTCCACGACGTTTCCACGCCGGAGCGCTCGGTGATTGCCGCCTGCAACGAGCATCTCAGCGGCCGCCGCGTGGGTGACCCCATGACGGAGTTGGCCAAGGAACTGCTGCGAACCGGAGCCTATAAGGAGCACGACTATGTGGCCAACTATGAGGGCCGTACCCGGGGAGGCAAGCGTTTTGTCTCTTCCACCTATTTCATTAAGGAAAAGAGCCAGTTGGTGGGACTGATTTGCGTGAACCACGATGTGGAGGATATTTTGGTGCTCTCGGAGCATCTCTCCAACCTGCTCCATTCCTTTTCTCTTCCGCAAGAGGAGGAGAGCTCCGCCTATACCGAAGACCTGGACGATTCCATCCCGGAGCTGTCCAGCAATCTGATCCACTCCACCATCCTCGGCTATGGTATTCCCTCCAATGCCATGCATACCGCCGACAAGCTGGAGATACTCCGCTCTCTGGAAGCGCAGGGGGTATTCCAGACCAAGGGCTCCGTCGGGCAGGTCGCCAGGGAGCTGCACATCTCCGAACCCACGGTCTACCGCTACCTGCGGCGTATCCGCAGCGAAACGGTATGACCTTCCGCCGCGGTGCTTTACCCGCAAGCGGGACGCTCTGACGTCTCGACGTGTAAAGCGACCGGCCAAGCACATCCAATTTAACAGCAGCTATTGGCGGATCCCAGACATTTTGCCCAATACTTCCCGATCCCCATGTCTCTGCATTTATTATGATTACGCTTCTGATAAAGGAGGGCTCAAGCATGAAATTTTACATTCTTTGTGACATTGAAGGCGTGGCGTCTTTGGCCTGCTGGGACGAGGCTCGTTCGGCTAACGCCTGCTATGCGCCTATGGCGCGGGAAATGGCGTTAGAGGCCGCCGCCGCGGCCCGCGGCCTTTTCTCCGGCGGAGCCGATGAGGTCGTCATAGAGGATATGCACGGAGATGGCTGCAACATCGACTGCGCCCTGCTCCCCAGAGACGCCCGTCTCCTTCGGGGAATCACCCACGACATTGTGGGCCTTACCGGTATTTTTGACGAGAGCTATGACGGTGTGCTGATGGTCGGCTTTCACGATGCCGCCTCTGCCCCCGGAAATCCCACGTCCCACACGATGGTAAGCTCCCGCATTTTCCGCCTTACGGTCAATGGCGCGCTGTGGGGAGAATTCGAGATGTACGCCCATGCCGCCGCTTACCGGGGCGTTCCCACCCTATTCGCCAGCGGCGACGAGGGGATGTGCGCGGCTGCGGCGCGCACCGTACCCGGCCTGCTGACCGTACCGACCAAATCCGGCCACGGCTACGGCGTTCTGACAAAGACCCCGGAGCTTGTCCGCGAAGAGATCGAAGGCATGATGGCCAAGGCTGTGGCGGCGGCAAAAACAGCCACACCTCCGGCGCTTCCCGATCACTTCCACGTGGAGATCACCTATGTACATCATTATGACGCCTATGGATGCTCCCACTATCCCGGCGCCAGCCTCATCTCTCCCACCACCGTGGCCTTTGATGCCGATGATTACGGTGATGTGCTGCGCTTTTTCTACTTTGTGATCTAAGAAACGGAGGTATATGCTATGGCTGTTATTGCCTATCAATACCGCGGTGAGCTGGTGGATCAGATCCACCGGGGACATATCGCGGTAACGGATCACACAGGCCGGATACTTTGGAAGCTCGGTGATCCGGAACGTCTTACGTTTGCCCGCTCTTCCGCCAAGCCCCTTCAGGCAATTCCCGTGGCAGAGAGCGGTGCGCTGGAGCATTATGGCATTACCCCGCAGGAGCTGGCCGTCATCTGCTCCTCCCATAACGGGGAGCCCTTTCATGTAAAGGCCGTGGAGAGCATTCTGCACAAGGCAGGGCTCTCCCCCGATCAGCTATGCTGCGGGGCAGAATACCCCATGTATGTCCCTGCCGAGGACGCCTTGAAGATTGCCGGTATTCCCCGGGCGCCCATCTACTGCGACTGCTCCGGAAAGCACGCCGGTATGCTCATTACCGCCCGCCATTTCGGGGAGTCTTTGGAGAACTATACTGCATTGGAGCACCCTGTTCAGCAGCGTATCCTCTCGGTGTTCGCTGAAATGTGCGGCGTAGAGACCTCCGAAGTCCAGTTGGCCGTGGACGGCTGCGGCGTTCCTGTTCACGCGCTGCCCCTTTACCGGCTGGCACAGGGCTACGCCCGTATGTCTCTCCCCACGCTTTTCGCTCCCACCCGGGCCGCTGTCATCCGGCGCATCACGTCCGCCATGACAGCACATCCGGAAATGGTGGCAGGGACCGATCGCATCTGCACGCAGCTGATGGCCGCCTTCGGCGACCGCATCTTCTGCAAATCGGGTGCCAGCGCATTCTATGCCGTGGGCATCAAAGATAAGGGGATCGGCATTGCCCTCAAAATGGAGGACGGCGCCTCCTCCATCGTCCCGTATGCCATCCTCTCGGTTCTCACCCAGCTCGGCGTCATCACGCCGGAGGAAGCCTGTTCTCTGCCCCGCTATCACGACAAAAACCTTTACAACAACCATCACGCCGTTGTGGGCCGCACGGAGCTGGCCTTTCAACTGGAGCCGTTCTGCTAACGGCAAGGACTGCACGCAAAAACAGAGCGCATCTGTCCTCTTGCCAGAAAGCAGCATAAACAAAGCCACCTGCTTGGCAGGTGGTTTTGTTTATGCCGGCATGGCACTCCGGATAAAGCGTTTTCCCGATTTCCGGGCATAGGTCGAATGGTATGCTCTTGCGAAGGCGCACAGCTTCGCGGTCATACGCTCATGTGATTCGATCATTGTTATACCTTATATAAATATAAAAATCCCGTCTGTTCAAAGAATGTGACTTCTTGAAACAGGCGGGATGTATGATTTCTGCAACTTATCGGACTGCTGTGCGCAGCACGACAAGCGGTGACACCGCAGATGCTTCCGCCCGGCGAGAGACGGGCGAATGATACGCGAAGACCGAGATAATTCTTTGTAAGCCGATCAATGGGCGTTGGCAAAGCCTTACAACCCCAACAACTGGGCAAACCGCGCATTCCGCCCCTTCATGCAGCGGCTTCATCGGGAGCATCCCCGACATACCAGAGCTTTCACCCCACGAGCTGCGTCATACCAGAGCCACTCTTTGGATCGCACAAGGCATTGATCCCTACATGGTAGCACGACTGCTGAGACACAGCGGCCTGAAGATGCTCACCAGGATATATGACCACACCAGCACTGAGACACTCCGCAAAGCGCTCTTGGGAGCCAGACCTGCCGCAGAATCAAAAAAGGGAGAGTTATAAAAGGCAACTCAATAAGGGATTTATAATCCTGTAAAATATCGGCATAGTCGTAACCCTCGGCTATGCCGTTTTTACGTTACTTGGAATATGATTGCGTCGCCTTTGTACTTCTCGTTTGAGAGGATGGAGCGAAAAGACTCCGGCCCTTTTTATTTTCAAAGAAGGAGTTGGATTTGCTTGACGCGATACTTTATGAAGTTCACACCCCTGTTCGCCGCGGAGGTGCAGATGATGACGCCGCCCCGTCATCAGCCTCGCGGCAGCGGACGCATCCGCAGCAGCTTTCGCTACAGTGCCGACGATGTACGCTGCAAAGACTGCACGAGATACGACAGCGGACACCTCTGTCACCTGAATGAATGCATCTGGCTGACAGCGGAGCACACATTGCCCCTTCACTTCTGATTCAGAAGCCAGGCTGTCATATCCCCCAAGGTCTCCTCAATCGGGCGCGGCTGATATGCAAAGCGTTCCGACGCAGCAGCATGACTGAATTGCCCGTTTGAGGCAAGGACGGAAACGGAATACGGGGTGAAGAACAGCGGCTTTCGCTCCTTCAGGCTTCGACGTTCATAGTATGGAGCCGCCAGCCTTGCAAGCCCCAGCGGCAGGCAGAGGGACCGATACTTCAGCTTTGCAGCCTTTCCCACCAGCTGAAGCATCCTGCGAATCGTGACATAGCAGCCGGACAAAATATACCCCTTGCCGGGCTCTCCACTTTCGGAACAGGCGAGAATACCTCTTGCCACATCCCGCACATCTACAAAGTCATATCCGCCGCGAACGGCAAAGGGCAGCTTTCCAGAAAGGAAAGATTTCGCCATAGAGGTGAAGCTCCCGCCCTGCAAATCGCCCGGTCCGATGATGCCGGAGGGGAATACAATGCTGGCATTCAACCCGCGCTCCGCTGCATCGAATACCAGCTCGGTTGCAGCTGCCTTGCTCTTGGCGTAATCTCCGTCCACAAGCCCCGGAGAGAATTCGCAATCCTCCGAAATGATGCAGCCCTTTGGCTTTTCCGGTATGGCATGGACGGAGCTGACATAGACCATTTTGCCCACATCATGCTCCATACATTGCCGGAGAACCTTCCATGTCCCGCCTACATTGACCTGATAGAGCCTCGGACCGGGTCTGGATGCGACGGAGACGATACCGGCACAGTGAATCACACAGGTACGGCCGTCGGCATCCGCGAAGAAGTCTGACAGTGAGCCTTTATCGCACACATCACCGATGACGGTGTGGACCTTCTTCGGGAGCAAATTGATACAGGGGTCGTCATGCAGCACAAGCGCATGCACCTGCGCCTTGCGGCGTACCAGCTCCTCCGCAACAGCCCTGCCGAGGAAGCCGGTAGCGCCTGTAACAAGATATTTATCAAACATTCAAAGAGCCTCCTCTCAAATAAGCACACAAGTGTTGATTATCTTTCACAAGTACAGTATACTTGAGAGGAAAGACAGAAACAATCAGCACTTGCCATGCGACTGAAAGAAAAGCAACACTGCCTGTTGAAGTGTTGATAATCTTTGTAAACTTTTTTTGGAGGGGCTCTATATGGAGAAGCTGGATGCAAGGAAACGCTATACGCAAATGGTGCTCAAGCAGTCTTTTCTGAAGCTGCTGAAGGAAAAGCCTGTAAACAGAATTACGGTGAAGGAGGTCTGTGCCCTGGCGCAGCTTAACCGTGCCACCTTCTATGCCCATTACAGCGATTGCTTTGCCCTGATGGAGAGCATTGAGAATGAACTCATCGATGCATTCGAAAAATCCCTTCGCTATGTCAATTCGTTTGATGTGACGGCTCTGATCGAAGCCATCTACGATATGGTCGATCGGAATCAGGCAGCCTGCCGGGTTCTGATTCTGGGGAATACAAGCTCAACAGTTCTCATGCGGATGATTGCCCTGGCCAAGAAGGACAGTATTGCCTATTGGCGGAAGGAGCTGCCCAATGCCAGTGAGACAGAGCTGGAGATGATGTATACCCATCTGTCAAACGGTTTGATGCATGTCGTTGTGGAGGGCTACGACAAGTACAGCAAGGAGGAAATGATCCGTTTTGTCAACCGTGTAGTAAAAGCCAGCCTTTCTCTGTTCCAATCGCCCCAAAGACCTCTTGCTTAAAAACGTCCGCCCGTTTCTGCCCTTGAGGCGTGGAGAGGGCTTTCGTTCATTTTCCGGGCTGGTCTCGTTGCACTTTTGTGACACTTTCCCCGCACTTTCGCGGGGGAATTTCAATGCAGCTTCTGGTATGCTACAGACAAGGTTGAAACTCAACCAAAAATACTTCAAAAAGGAGCGTAACATACCATGAAAAAGAAAACGATTTTGAGCTTTGCACTGGCACTGGCATTGATGGTATCGGCCATCGGCACGGCAACCTCCGCCTTTGCCGCCACATCCGCACCAATGGAGCCTGTTACTAAAATTGCCACCGAGAATGAGGACGCCATCTGGGAGCAGATCGAGGCGGTGGAAGAGAAGAGCGACGCCATCTTCCAGAGAAACGCGGCGCTGTGGGAAAAGCTGGATGAAATCTGCAACGCCCTGCCCGACGACTACGACTTTACAAACTTTGATGAGGCAACGTTTATCCGCAGCACCAACGCCCTGACCGAAGCGGAGAAGGAGACCCTTCTGGCGGACATCAAGGAGTTGAACGGCCTTGACACCGAGATGGAGGCACTGTACGCTCAGCTGCCCGACTGCGACAATATGCCGCTTTACGAGAAGGCGCTGGAAAAGGCCGACCCCAAGGTGCTGGACGAGATCGACGCCCTGGAGCAGGAGTATGACCGCCTCTGCGAGAAGAACGCCGATCTGTGGGACAAGGTAGATGAAGCGTACTTCAATCTGCCGGATGACTATGACTTCGACAACTACGATGAGGCCGCCTTTATCCGCAGCCTGAGCTTCCTGTCCGACGCAGAAAAGGACGAGCTGATCGCCGACTATAACCGTCTGGTAGAGCTTGATAACCAGCTGTGCAAGCTGTACGATACCATTTGGGGCAACACCGGCTGCGAAAGCGGCATCTGCCCCTTTTGACGGCAAAGAGGTTTTCTGATATGATTAACTAAATACGACGCCGATGCTGCGCCCACGCGCAGCATTTGGCGCTGCTTTCAAGGAGGACGCATGGGACATTCCATCTATTTGGCGGACGATGAAAAGAGCATACGGGAGCTGCTCCATAGCTTCCTCGCAAGCGACGGCTATACTGTGCGCTCCTTTGAAAGCGGTGACGCGCTGCTGGAGGCGTTTCGTCAGGACCCTGCGGAGCTGGTGATACTGGATATCATGATGCCCGGCACGGACGGCCTTACCGTGTGCCGGGAGCTTCGCGCTGTTTCCGATATTCCCATCATCCTGCTTACGGCCAAAGACAGCGAGCTGGACTACGTCATGGGCATCAGTCAGGGCAGCGACGATTATCTCACCAAGCCCTTTCGCCCGACCATTCTTCTGATGAAGGTGAAGGCGCTGCTGCGCCGTGTGGAGATGGACAAGGGAAAAACGGCGGTGGCGGAGGACGAGCTGCATTACGGAGATATCCGCTATTCCGCCACGGAAAACGCCATCTTTTATGGGACTGCGCCAGTGTCGCTGACCCAGACCGAGCTGCGGCTGCTCAGCTATATGCTGAAGCAGCCGGAAAAGGCCTATTCCCGCGAGGAGCTGCTCAGCGCGGTGTGGGGCTTTGACTCGGAGGTGGAGACCCGCGTAACCGATGAAACGCTGCGCCGTATCCGAAAAAAGCTGCTGCAAGCGGGCAGCACCGTCAGCGTAAGCACCATATGGGGCTTTGGCTATAAGCTGAAAGGAGCGGAGCGCACATGAAAAACATCAAGCTGCGGATCGTGTATCTGATCCTCGGTGCGGCTCTGCTGCTCTTTGCGCTGTTCATGCTGGCGGTGAACCTCATCATACCTGCCCACTTTGTGCGTGAGGCAAAAAAGGCGCTCATCAGCGAGGCACAATACCAGAACCGCACCATCCCCTATACCGACGAAGAGCCGATCTATGACGAGGGCGAGGAGGAGGGGAATTTCTTTACCCCCAGCATCGTCTTTTTGGAACTGGATGACGGATACCGACCTAACACATGGAACCGGGATACCTATCGCCTGGAGAAAAAGCTGCTGGAATACTGCGCCGGGCGGGATATTGCACTCAATCAATGCTATACCTTCAAAACGGACAGGCATCACCTGATATTCATGTCCGTGCAGGAGGAGCAGGACGATTGGGAAAAGCCATACGCCTACATCATGTATATAGACATCGGCCCCATCACCCGCTATATCGTAACGCTGAACTGGGCGTTCTTTGGGGTGCTATTGGCAATCTCCTCCGTCATGTGCCTGCTGGGCTTCCGCTTTGGCCGGGATATTGAAAAGGAGGCGGAGCGGCAGCAGACCTTCTTCCAGAATGCATCTCATGAGCTGAAAACGCCGCTTATGGCGATACAGGGCTACGCCGAGGGCATACAGGCGGGCGTGATGGACACGGCCAGCGCGGCGGAGGTGATCCTGGAGGAAAGCGACCGCATGACGGAGCTGGTGGAGGAGCTCTTGGACATCTCGAAAATCGATATGGGGCGGCAGCAGCTTGCCCTTTCCGAAACGGATATTCGGGAGCTGCTATACGACAGCATACGCGCCGTGGAACCGGCAGCCGCTGCTAGCGGCGGCATCGCCATCGTGCCGGACTTCCCCGAGAAGCCCGTTATGGTCAGCTGTGACGATACCCGGCTGCGCAGAGCCGTCACCAATGTTCTATCCAACGGTGTGCGGTATGCCCGCAGTCAGCTGCGCCTGACCTGCCGCACGGACAAGCGTCATGTGACGATACGGATACAGGACGATGGGGACGGCATTGCCGCGGAAGATCTGCCCCACATCTTTGACCGCTTCTACATGGGAAAAAACGGAAAATCCGGCATCGGCCTTGCCCTGGCCAAGGAGATCATCCACCTGCATAAGGGAACGATCCGTGCCTACAACGGGGATGGCGGCGCTGTTTTCGAGATCTCCATTCCGGTGAGCAGATAAGAAGAGCACCGCGCCGCCTGTGAGCGCCCCTCTTGCAAAAAGGACGGACTTAGAAAAGATTTTTGCTGGTACTGGGCGGAGAGTTTCCTGTGATTTCCTCTTGTGCCGACATTGTTAGAATGGAGTACATCTATGGGTTGTAAAGCAAAAAAATATCTGCATATTTATGACTGGAACTACTGGTGGGGCTATTACCGCTGCTGTAAGGACCTGGAACCTTTCCATGCGGCGGAGTTTTCTCTTTCTGAGGACGAGGCGGGAGAGGTACCCTTTTTCCACTTTGATTTCCATAACCTCCCCGCACTTCACCAGACCATTCGGGAGGGTGAGTTTGTGGAGCCGGATAACCCGGATCATCCGCACTTTCTGGAGCAGGCAAGGAGGCTCAGAAGCGGCGAACAGGACTGGTTCATCGGGGCGCTGTACTATCCGCTTTTTTCGCCGGAGATGCATTTCTGCAACGCCTCCGTCCGGAGCGGCGTCCCGCTGACACAGCTGCTTTCCCCGTCTGTACCGCCCTATTACGGGGTGATCTTTCTCCGGGAGGAGCGCCCCCTCACTCCAGAGGTGCTGACGCATTGGGCGGAGACACTGTCCCAACCCTTGTTCGGCCAGCCGTTTTCCTGCACGCTTGCACAAGTCCCCAGCCGACAGGAGGCGATGGAGCAGTTTGAGAATGAGATGCGGCTGACGCGATGAAATGTACGGTATCGCTTACCACTGATTTCCTGTTGAAAAGCAGCTGAGAGGGAGGCATTTGCTCCTTCTTCCGGAAGCGGACATCTTATACCAAAACCTGTTAAAAAGCTTGAAAAGCTTTTTATAGCACCGAAGGTGC
>ENA-OZAC01000136-OZAC01000136.1-human-gut-metagenome-genome-assembly--contig:-NODE-136-length-41780-cov-21.487118_pt1 | contig 41780 bp, 82 predicted proteins | sample MGYA00243298_ERZ653493 | MGnify/ENA primary metagenome ERZ653493 (study PRJEB26926, sample SAMN06165177) | human gut metagenome | biome: ENVO:00009003; feature: ENVO:2100002; material: ENVO:00002003...
GACAAGTCACCGATGAAACTGTTTTCTTGTGAGAGGGGGATACAGCTATGAGCACAATGAACAATCTGGCAAAGCGTATTCGCAGGAGCAATAAGGCATATTTTTCCGCCGGTATGGAAGCCGGAAAGCAGAAGGTGACGGACCTTTTCTTTGTGGCGGCGCATGAACTGGGCATGCTCAAAAGCCCGGCGAAGGCAAAGGAACTTCTGGACAAAATGGAGCAGCTTGACGCAGAGTACGGCGTGGCATGGCTGGGCAAGAAGGAATCAGACGATGCAATTCATCGGCTGGACTCGAGCCTCAAGAAGCTCTGCGGTCCGTTCTTTCAGCCGTTTTTCGAACGGAACGATACAATCAAGGATTGGTGGGACAAATGAAAATTGTTTTGGAACCGTGGGCGATCATGCCCACAAGGGCGCATGAATACGACGCGGGGTTAGACCTGTATTCCGCGAACGACGACGTTTACATCTACCCCGGAGGAAGCGAATTGTTTGATACAGGCGTGCATGTCCAGCTGCCGAAAAACACCGTGGGATTGCTCAAGAGCAAAAGCGGTCTGAATGTCAAGCACGGAATCACCAGCGAAGGGGTCATAGACGTCGGCTACACCGGAAGCATCATGGTCAAGCTATACAACCACGGAAGCAAGCCCTACAAGGTCTGTAGGGGCGACAAGATCTCGCAGCTTGTTATACTGCCCTGCATCCTTCCGGAGCTGGAAGTGGTCAGCTCGCTCGAGAAGACGGAACGCGGGGAAAATGGGTTCGGGAGTTCGGGGAGATAGGAGGTTGATGTGGTGAGCAAACCGCGCTATGGGTGGTGGGGCTACGCAAAATGGATGGTACGAAGCTACAAGGGCGGTACGCTTATGACGCGCGAGGAAATCGACGCGGTAGATGCTGCTGTCGAAGAAACAAAGCAGCTCCCAGATGGTGCGGAACGGCTGAAGCTTATTGATCTGGTTCTGTGGAAGCGTACACACACCTTACAGGGCGCTGCTATGGTGGTATATGTTTCGGAGCGTACCGCCCAGGAATGGCATAGGCAGTTTATCTACTTAGTGGCAGAAAAACGTGGTTTATATTCAAAAGTTTGCGTAAGAGAGCCTTAAACATAGTGTATCGTTGAGAGCGTAGAGGTGTATCCTCAGCATTGAAAATCTCACTGCGCAAAATTGTGCGGTGAAAAACATGTTTATCAAAAGCCACTATGAGACGGAAAGAGGAAGAGAGTACAAAGAGTACCTCATGAACCGCGATGGTTTTTCTCTTTTGGTGATGGGGTTCACAGGGGAAGAAGCGCTCGAGTGGAAGCTTAAATATATCACGGCGTTTAACCGCATGGAAGCTTTCATCCGCGAAAGGAAGTCTTCTGAATGGCTCATGACAAGAAAACAAGGGAAGCTTGTGCGGAGAGCTGAGACAGACACACTTGCCGATCTGGTTGAATATGCAGAGGCGCAAGGCAGCCGGAACATGAGAAAGCAGGTATACACGATTTACTCGAAATTGGTAAACGACCTTGTCGGGATTCAAGGAGGCCAGCGCGACAGCGTCCCCTTCAAAACGATATCAGTAATTGGGTTTCTTGAAGATATGATTTTGCACACAGTTTCAGAAGAAATGCAAAAAGGAACTCACTACAAGGAAATCTACAAAATTTGCAAGGCGAACGGGGAACAGATAATGAGGTTCGCTTACCTGCCAGAATTTACGTCGCTGGCAGGGTAACGAGGTGGTGATTATGGCTGCGAGGTTGACAGATCGGCAGAAAAAGAAAATAGTTGCCGACTGGGTAGAAATGCAGTCGTACAACGCTGTCGCGAAGAAGCATGGCGTCACGCACCAGACTGTGAAGAGAATTGTTGACGCATCACCAGATATCAGCGAAAAAGTACAGCAGAAAAAAGAGGAAAACACGGCTGAGATGCTGGCTTTCATGGAATCGCAGAAAGGCGCGATGCAGGAAGCTATCGTTTTGCACCTGAAAGCGCTGACTGACCCAGAAAAAATCTCTACAGCGACGCTGAGCCAGATCGCGACATCATTTGGTATTATCGTTGACAAGGCAACGAAGAACACGGCCAGCAGCAATGACAGCCTGAATAAGCTGGATGGGGTGCTTAGGGAGTTTAGAGATGCTGTTAAGTCAGAAACAACTTGAATTTGCTAGATACGCAAATCACCGCTGGAACTTTAAGGGCGGAGCAACTCGAAGTGGGAAGACGTATCTTGATTTTAAATGGATTATCCCACTTCGTATTCGGGAGCGTGCCGGTAAAGATGGGCTTGCCGTCATCCTCGGTGTCACAAAATCCACAATCGAGCGAAACGTGCTCGAGCCGATGCGGAATCTTTACGGCGATAAGCTGGTAGGAACGATATCAAGCGATAACACTGCTTGGATATTTGGCGAGAAGTGCTATTGCCTCGGTGCGGAAAAGGTATCTCAGGTCTCGAAAATCCGCGGCGCGTCAATCAAGTATTGCTACGGTGACGAGGTTGCAGATTGGTCGGAAGAAGTCTTTGCACTTCTGAAAAGCCGACTTGATAAAGAGTATTCATGCTTTGACGGAACGTATAACCCGCAATATCCGAACCATTGGTTGAAAAAGTTCTTGGACAGCAATGCAGATATTTTCAGCCAAGTTTATACAATTGATGATAATCCGTTCTTGCCTCCTTCCTTCGTAGAAAACCTAAAGAAGGAATATGCCGGAACGGTTTTCTACGATAGATACATTCTTGGAAAATGGACGCTGGCAGAAGGACTTGTATACCCTATGTTCGGCGATTCCTGCATCGTGCAGGACATACCGGACACCGGCGATTATTACATTTCCATTGACTACGGCACGCACAATCCGTTTTCGGCTGGCTTGTGGTGCGTGACGAAAACGGAAGCGGTGCGCATTGGAGAGTATTATTACTGCGGGCGAGAAGAACGGAAAGAAAAAACTCCGGAAGAGTATTATTCAGAGGTCAAGCGCCTCGCGGGCGGGCGGGATATAAAATGCCTGATTGTAGACCCGTCTGCGGACGCTTTTATTGCTACCGTAAAGAAGCACCACGAGTTCAAAGTACGTGGGGCTGTGAATGATGTACTGCCAGGCATACAGACAACGGCTGAGATGATTGCGTCCGGGAAAGTCAAAATCCATGAGAGCTGCGAGGACGCCATCCGCGAATTCGGGCTTTACAGGTGGGACGAAAAAGCAGAATCTGACCGCGTCGTGAAGGAAAACGACCACGCTATGGACGAAATCAGGTACATGGTGATGACGGTCTTGAAAAAGCACTTCAAAGAACACAGATTTGTGCCGGAACTGGCGCGGTGAGGTAAAAGATGAAAACATATCAGGATTTTTTAGAGGTTGCGGAAAAGTCTGACCGGGAACGGATGGAATTTGTTCTGTCAGCGATAAATAATCACAAAGACTCGGATTTATACAAACAGGCGGTTATTGCGAAGGAGTATGACGCGCACCGGAATGTGACGATTGCTAATTTTCAAAAGCTGCTTTATACACTCAACGGGAAAGTCATTCCGGACAACTACAGTCCGAACTATAAGCTTCGGAGCAATTTCTTTGCAAATTTCATCACGCAGGAAACGCAGTATTTGCTTGGAAACGGCGTGACACTGAAAAAAGAGGAAAACAAAGCGAAGTTGGGCGCTGGGTTTGACACACGGCTCCAAGACGCAGCACACGACGCGCTTGTCGGTGGCGTTTCCTATGGTTTCTGGAATCTCGATCACCTTGAAGTGTTTGATGTGACAGAATTTGTTCCGCTTCTGGATGAAGAAAACGGAGCGCTTCGGTCGGGCATTCGTTTCTGGCAAGTATGCACAAGCAAGCCGCTGCGTGCTACGCTCTTCGAACCTGACGGATTTACACAGTACATCCGACGGAGCGGAGAAGAAATGATGATCTTGGAGCCGAAGCGCGGCTATGTGGCTGTGGAAGCAACTTCTGAGATTGACGGGACTGAACTTCTGGCGTATCAGAATTATCCGGGCTTCCCTATTATTCCTATGTACGGGAACCGCGCAAAGCAGTCTGAACTGGTCGGACAGCGCGAGGCGATTGACTGCTACGATTTGATCAAATCCGGCTTTGCAAATACGGTTGATGATGCATCCGTTATTTACTGGACGATCTCCAATGCTGGCGGCATGGACGAGATCGATATGGCACTGTTCAAAGAGTCCATGCGGCGAATTGGCGTAGGTCTTGTGGACGATGACGGCGCGAAGGCGGAGGCTCATACGCTCACAATCCCGGTTGAAGCTCGGGAAGCGCTTCTTTCCAGAATCAGCGACGATCTGTACCGAGATTTTCAGATGTTGGACGTTACAAAACTGCAAGGCGGGCAGAAAACAGCGACGGAGATCAATGCGGCATATCAGTCGATGGATAACAAGGTCGATCAATTCGAATACTGCGTAATTGATTTCTTACAGGCGCTTTTTAAAATCGTTGGGATTGAGGATGAGCCATCTTTTACTCGCTCTAAGGTAACAAATCAGCTGGAACAAACGCAGATGGTGCTTCTTGCGGCAAACTACCTCGATGATGAGACAATTTTGAACAAGCTCCCGTGGCTGACGCAGGAAGAAGTCGCCGAAATTCTGAAAAGAAAAGCGGCAGAGGATATTGAGCGCAGCTTCGAGCCGCCGGAGATAGTGAACGATGAGACCTGATAAGGGATACGACCTCACCGAAAAAGAGTTAAAGGCGCTCGAAAAGCGGATATACGATTCTTACAAAGAAGCGTATGACGGTCTGACGGACATCATCAAGGAGTATTTCGCAAAGTTCGCAGACCGTGACGCTTCCGAAAAGGCACGGCTGGACGCTGGCGATATCACCGAGGAACAATACAAGCAATGGCGGCTTGCGCAGATCGGGCGAGGCAAGCGATTCGAGGCACTGCGCGATAAAGTTGCAGAGCGCATGACAAATACAAACGCTGCTACTGTTGCGTATGTCAACGATGCAACGCCGGGCATTTATAGTTTGAACCGGAATTTCGCGGCGTACACCATTGAGCAGGTGACCGGCGATGTCGGATTTGACTTATGGGACGAACAGACCGTAAAGCGCTTGATTGTGGAACAGCCGGAGCTTATGCCGTATTACCCGCCGAAAAGAGCGTTAAAACGCGGGATTGATCTTGCATGGGGGAAAAAGCAGATCACAGCCAGCGTCACAAGCTCCATTTTGCAGGGGAAGAGTATTAAGCACATGGCGGATGACCTGCAAACCAGAATCATCACTATGAACCGCGATTCCGCTATCCGGACAGCTCGAACGGCAGTAACGGGTGCGCAGAACGCCGGACGGATGGATTCTTACTTTGCGGCTGAAAAGATGGGCATTAAATGCCGCAAAGAGTGGATGGCGACGCTGGACGGGAGGACGCGACATTCTCACGCGATGCTCGATGGCGAGGTCGTGGACAACGACAAGAAGTTTTCTAATGGTTGCCGTTTCCCAGGAGACCCGCAAGGCAGACCGGAAGAAATATACAACTGCCGCTGCACGCTGGTATCTGCGATAGAGGGAATTGACACTTCCAGAGGACAGCGCCGCGCCAGAAATCCAGAGACAGGGCAGAATGATCTGATTGAAAATATGACATACGCAGAGTGGGCGGGGTGGAAAAAGCGTGTGAAAAAGCCTAATTTTGCCCCTGCGGGAACGATCGATGAAGCGGAAAAATACGCGGAAATGTTCGTTGAAAGTTACAAGAGCAAATATACAGGGAAAGTTGATTATCGTGGAATCGACATCGCACATGCAAATGAAATGAACAGGGCGTTGACAGAAGTTCTTGGCGAGTATGAAGTTGACTATAAACTTCGGAATATAACTCCGTTTAATACAAGAGAAAAACGCTTCAAAGATACAACGGCGGAAGCGGCGTATCAATGGGGAACCGGAGATTTGTTCTTCAACAAAAAATACCTTAAAAATGCAAAAGAGATGGCAGCCCACATAAAGGAATACACAGATTTGCTTAATCAGGTATTACCAAACATTGATGTGGCAATGGAGCAAACCAAGAAAAAAACGGGCATAGCGGCAGAGCTTCAAATGCGTTATCTTAAAGCGCTAAAGAAAACGGGCAGGACAAATGTTAGCAAACCTGATGCCTATGGCTCAATGGTTCACGAGCTAGGGCATTACTTAGACGATAGGTTGTTCACAAAAGCTGTGAAAGAATCTGGGTTCGATATTGCGAGCAGTTTTTCAAAATATGCCGAAAATGTTTCCGCATACGCTACAAGCAACAGGCAAGAATATGTTGCAGAGAGCTTCACGGCATATTGGTTTGGGGAAACAAGCGAGTTAGATCCAGAACTTGTGAAAATCTTTGAAAGGCTTAAGAAAAAATGAAAAATGGGGAGTACATCATTGATGATTTTTTGAGAGCATTAAAAGAAATTGCAGAGGAAGTGAAAAGTGAACGTTGAATTTATCGACAATTCCGAACAAGTGAAGTCCGCTATGCACGACGCGCTGATTCGTGCCCTCGAAAAGATCGGCATGACGGCTGAAAAGTACGCGAAGCGGCTTTGCCCGGTGGACACTGGCAATCTGAGGAACAGTATCACTCACCGCGTAGATGAAGGGGAACCGGCTGCATACATCGGAAGTGACACGGAATATGCCGCATACGTCGAACTCGGAACCGGCAAGTATTATCCGGGCGGGAGACCTACGCCGTGGGCGTATCAGGACGCGAAGGGGAACTGGCACTGGACGGCGGGCAATAAAGCACAGCCGTATTTGAAGCCCGCAGCGGCTGACCATGCATCCGAATACCGGCAGATCGTAGAGGATGAATTGAAAAATGGCTGAAAGTTTGCGTAAGAGAGCCTAAAATATGAGGTATAAATGTGGTAACAGTGAAGAAACGACTGTTGCCACATTTTTTTGTTCTGTCGCGGCAAAGAACCGCCGACAAGGGAAAGGGAGATAGAACATGGCATTAACAAGGAAACTCCTAAAGGGCATGGGGCTGACGGAAGAGCAGATGGACACGATCATTGAGGCGCACACCGATACCGTGGACGGGCTGAAAAGCGATCTCGCGCGGTATAAGGCAGACGCTGAAAAGCTCCCCGGAGTACAGGCGGAGTTGGAAAACCTGAAAGCCAAAGGCGACGATGGCTGGAAGGATAAGCACGACAAGGTCAAAAAGGAATTTGACGACTACAAAAGAGAGCAGATGCAGAAGGAAACCAAGAGCGCGAAGGAATCCGCGTATCGGGAACTTTTGAAGTCTGCGGGTATCAGCGAAAAGCGCATCGATTCTGTTTTGAAGGTCACCGATCTTTCTTCGGTTGAATTGGAAGACGGGAAGATCAAGAACGCAGATGATTTGAAGAAGTCCATCAAGGAAGAGTGGGCAGATTTCGTTGTTACCACGAAACAGAAGGGCGCGGACACCAAAGACCCGCCCACAAACAACGGCGGCGCTATGAGCCGGGATGACATCTTCAAAATCAGGGACGCGTCTGAACGGCAGGCAGCAATTGCCGCAAATCTCAATTTGTTCGGAAAGGAAGAATAATATGGCAGCAAAAAACAACCTGACCATGACGAGCGACGTTCAGGTAGCCGCTCGTGAAATCGATTTTGTAACCCGCTTTGCGCGGAACTGGCAGCACCTGCGCGACATTCTTGGCATTATGCGCCCCATCAAAAAGCAGCCTGGTACCGTTCTGAAATCCAAGACTGCGAGCGTCACGCTTGCACAGAGCGTCGGCGAGGGCGAAGAGATCCCCTACTCCAAAGCGACGGTCATCGAGAAGGACTACGCGAACATCAACGTCGAAAAGTACGCGAAGGCGGTCTCCATCGAGGCGATCAAGGAATACGGCTATGATGTCGCAGTCGCGATGACCGACGAAGCTTTCCTGTATGAGCTTCAGACCAATGTCACGAACCGGTTCTACGACTACCTGAATACCGGTCTTCTGAGCGTCAGCGAAACCAACTGGCAGCGTGCGCTTGCGATGGCGAAAGGCGCTGTTATCAACAAGTTCAAGCAGATGCACAGAACCGCGACGAACGTCGTTGGCTTCGTGAACGTCATGGACTTGTATGACTACCTCGGCGGCGCGGATATCACTATCCAGACTGAGTTCGGCTTCCAGTACATCAAGAACTTCATGGGCTACAGCACTGTGTTCCTGCTGTCTGACGAAGAAATCAAGCGCGGTCGTGTCATTGCGACTCCGGTTGAGAACATCGTTCTGTACTACATCGACCCGGCTGACAGCGATTTCGCCCGTGCCGGTCTTGACTACAGAACTGATGGCGAAACGAACCTTGTCGGTTTCCACGTGCAGGGCAACTACTCCACGGCGGTATCCGAGTCCTTCGCGATCATGGGCATGACCCTGTTCGCGGAGTATCAGGACGGCATTGCCGTTGCTGACATTGACGAGACCCCGTCGCTCGGCACGCTGACCGTTACTTCGGCAGCCGGAACCGCAACCGGCGACACGAAGATCACAGTCAACCCGGCGAAGGAAACGTCTGGGAATGTCTACAAGTACAAGGTAGGCGAGTCGGCTGAGACGGTTACCTACGGTCAGAACGTCAGAACGTGGTCGACGTGGGACGGCAAGTCTGATATCACTGCGGCGACGGGCAAGAAGATCACAGTCGTTGAGGCTGACGCGACCTACAAGGCGCAGAAGGCTGGCAACGCGACGGTAACAGCGAAGTAATGGAGGTGGCGGTGTGATGCTGACTGAATTATGTGGCGTGCTTCGGAACTGGTTCGAGACTGACAGAATCAGTGGCACGTACACGGTCGAAAACGGCAGCATCACACTGCCGTTTTTGCAAAACGGACAGTTTTTCCGTGTGGTGGGCTCTGTTTTCAACGACGGAGTTCACCAATACCCGGATTACGCAATGGCAGACGAGACCTTTGACGGCTCTATCTGGCCGATGTCTGTTCCTCCCGCACTTCTCTGCTTGGGAGAGGAAATCAAGGCGTGGCAGGAAAAGAACGGAGACATCGCCGCGAGCCCGTACACGTCGGAGAGTTTCGGCGGGTACAGCTATTCGAAAACGACGAGCGGGTCTGCAACCGGCGCTGGAATGGTAACATGGCAGTCTGTTTTTAAGTCGCGCCTGAACCAATGGAGGAAGATATGAGCCTACTTGATGATTTTGCAAGACCGTGTGTCCTCTTGGACAAAAGCCGCGTGCCGGACGGAGCGGGCGGCTTTGAAACGACGTGGGTAGAGGGCGTTGAGTTTTCCAACTACCAGGCACTTGATACGTCGATGGAGGCAAGGAGAGCCGAAAAAGAGGGCGTGACAAGCGTTTACTCGGTTCTGGTTCAGCAAAGCGTTCCCATCGAGTATAACGACTTCTTCCGGGACAAAACGACTGGGGAGACGTACCGTGTGACATCGGAACCGACGGCAAAGCAGTCACCACGCTCGGCGAGTTTCGCGCTCAAGTATTTCACGGCAGAAAAGAAGGCGTTACCGGCATGACAAAAGACAAGGCATTGCACGCGTGGTTTTCACAGTTCCTGACGGCGTATCCGGCTTCGAGCGTGCCGGATGATGCAGTGTTTCCGTGGCTTACGTATGAACTCATCACGGGCGCATGGGATAGTGGAGAAATCGGGCTTACGGTGAATCTGTGGTACTACACGGAAAAGGAAGCCGAACCGAATGCCAAAGCGCAGGAAATTTCGGACGCGATCGGTTTTGGCGGCGTGTTCGTTCCGTGCGACGGCGGTGCAATTTGGATTAAGCGCGGAACGCCGTGGTGCCAGAACATCGCGGATGATTCCGACAAATACATCAAGCGGCGGTATTTGAACGTAACGGTCGAATACATTACCGCGAACTGAAAGGACTGATTTCATGGCGAAATTTACAAAAATTCCGGCGGATACGTTTAAGCAGCTGCAAATCAACGCTGGCGTTGTTTTGAGCGAATTTACGCCTGCAACCGGAACGTTTGAACCGGAGAACCAGATCGGTGCAACTACCGGAGGCGTTACATTTTCCGCGACACCGACGTATTCCGACTACGGCTCGGATGTGGACAATTGCCCCAAGAACACAATGGAAATGAAGCGGATGGACGATGTCGAAGTGAAACTTTCCGGTACATATGTAACGGCTACGACCGCCTCCGCGAAATCTCTTATGGCGGCGGCTGACATCGACGGCACAGATACGACGAAGGTTGTTCCTCGGCGTGATCTTTCGGCGGCTGACTTTGCGGACATCTGGCTTGTGGGCGATTATTCCGACAAGAACGGTGCGACAAACGGTGGTTTCATTGCTATTCGTCTTATGAACGCGCTGTCGACCGGCGGATTCCAGCTGAAAACAGCGGACAAAAACAAGGGGCAGATGGCGTTTGAGTACACGGCGCACTATTCGATGTCGAAGCAGGACGTTGTGCCGTATGAGGTTTATATCAAAGCAGGTACGGCTGAAACGTAAGGAGAAGAAAGTATGAAATTTTCGGAACTTAGCACGGATAGGGCGGCTGACGTTCTTTGCGAGGTCAGCGTGTACGCGCTCAACATCCTGACTGATGATGAGCTGCGGGAGAGTCTGAAAGCACAGATTGACGCAGAGAAACCTCAGACAGCCGGTGAAAAATACGCGATCGGTGCGCAGAAGATCGGGCAGTGGATTCCCCTGATTCTGAAAAAGCACCGGGAAGATACGCTTGGTATTCTGGCTGCGGTCAACGAAACGACCGTCGAGGCGATCAAAAAGCAGAGTATTATCAAGACCATGCGGCAGATTCAGGAGATTGTCAAGGACAAGGATATGCTGGATTTTTTCAAATCGTGCGCGTCGGAGGCGAAAGCGTAACGCTTGCGCTTCTGGCGGCTCCAAAGATAAGAGCGGGAGGGCTGATTCGCCTTTTGCCGATTTTGGTAAAGCGGCAGCAGGAAGAATCAGCCTTCCGTATTTATACGGCGGAGTGTTTGCGCACAATGACAGAAAACACAGCGAAATTCGCGGGCGGCAGCTTCGTTCAGGCGAAATATTCCGATCTGATAAACCCGAAGCCGCAGGACAACCGAACCTGCGAAGAGATCACCGCCGAGGTTGTTAAGCGGTGCGGGCTGGTGGTGAAAGATGAATCTATTTGAACTTTTTGTAAAAATCGGTGCGGATACGACCGAAGCGAATAAAGGCATTGATGAAGTTGGGCAGAAAACATCCGGGCTCGGTGAAAAACTGAAATCCGGACTTGCTACGGCTGGTAAAGTGGCTGTTGCTGGTGTCGCGGCTGGCGCTACCGCAATCGGAGCACTCGGGACGAAAGCGGTTGCCGCTTACGCTGACTATGAACAGCTTGTGGGCGGTGTGGAAACGCTTTTCAAGAACAGCCAAGATCAGGTTATGGATTATGCGAACAACGCATATAAGACCGCTGGGCTGTCCGCAAATGAATATATGGAGACGGTAACGAGCTTCTCGGCCTCTCTGCTGCAATCTCTCGATGGAGACACAAGCGCGGCAGCGGACAAGGCGAACTTGGCAATTACCGATATGTCCGATAACGCAAACAAGATGGGTACGGACATGACATCCATCCAAAATGCTTATCAAGGCTTTGCGAAAGCGAACTATACAATGCTGGACAACTTAAAACTCGGCTACGGCGGAACGCAGGCGGAAATGGAGCGGCTGCTTGCGGACGCAGAGAAGATTTCCGGCATCAAGTACGATATTTCAAGCTATGCGGACATCGTAGATGCTATCCACGTGGTGCAGACAGAAATGGGCATCACGGGCACGACGGCAGAGGAAGCGGCAAGCACGATTCAGGGCTCGTTCGGTATGATGAAATCCGCATGGCAGAATCTTGTGACAGGCATGGCAGACCCTGACCAAGATTTGGGCGTTTTGGTCGGGAACTTTACGGATTCTGTGGTCATCGCGGGGAACAATCTGATTCCTCGGATTCAGGAGCTTTTGCCGCGTATCGTCGAAGCGACAACGTCCCTTATCGGAACGGTAAGCGAACAGTTACCGGCGATTCTGGGTACGGTACTTCCGTCTCTTGTAGAGGGCGCTACAAACCTTGTAACCGGTCTTATGGCGGCTTTGCCGTCTGTGCTGTCGGTTTTGGCGGACGTTGCGCCGACGGTCATCAACACACTCGTTCCGGCTCTCATTGAGCTTTTGCCGCAGATCACACAGACGGGTATTGATGTAATCGTATCGCTTGCACAGGGTATTGCAGACGCGCTCCCGCAGCTGATTCCCGCCGCAACGGATGCAATTATTGAAATCGTAGAGGTTTTGACCAGCCCGGAAAACCTCGGGAACCTGATTGACGCAGCGCTTGCGATTATTCTGGCTCTCGTTGATGGGCTTGTAGATGCGACTCCGAAACTGATTGCAGCAGTCCCGGACGTTATCGCGAACCTTGTCACGGCGATCATTACAAATATGCCGAAAATTCTTGAAGCAGGCGTGGAAATCACAATGGCGCTTGCAGATGGGCTTATCAAGGCTCTGCCGGAGCTGATCGCGGCGATTCCGAACCTGATTCTCGGTATCGTGCAGGGCATTATCGACAATCTGCCGGAGATCATCATGGCAGGCCCCAAAATCATTGCAGCCCTGGCTACTGGACTTATTGAAGCGATTCCGGATATCGTTATGGTCATTCCACAGTTGATTCGGTCTATCGTGGACACATTCCTCTCGTTTGACTGGGGAAGCATCGGCAAGAACATTGTCGAGGGCATCAAAAACGGTTTTGTGAATATGTGGAACAGTTTCAAGCAGACGGTTGAAAACGTCTTCACGGGGCTTGTGGACGGGGTGAAAAGCTTCCTCGGCATCGCGTCCCCGTCTAAGGTCTTTGCCGGTATCGGCGGATATATGGCGGAAGGACTCGGGCAGGGCTTTGATAAAGAATTCTCGAATGTCAAGCGTGGAATTCAAAGTCGACTCGATTTCGGCACGATGTCCTTTGGAATGTCTTCCTTCGGTCATCTTCCGGCACTCGCCGGAGCAGGCACGACAAATAACTACTACAACATCAACGCAGACAGGGTGAAGCAGTTCAACGACATCATCCGGATTACAGAAAATGAGCGTTTGACTTCGCGGATGGGGGTATCTGCATGAGAAGCGAAAACTTCATCGGCACCAATCAGGAAGGGCGCAGCCTCTCCGGCGGCGATACCTACAACTTTATCGTGCAGGCGAACGAAATCCGCGAAATCGACGATTTCATCCGCCGCATGAAAAACCTGAGACGAGTAGCCAGAATGGGGGTGACGTGAGGTGGCAGAAGTGAAACTATATGCGAATCAGAGCGCAATGGTATATCGCGAGGATGAGTCATTTAACGACCATACTGCACAAGTATTTTCGGGAATAAGATACGGGCTGATAAGTTTTTCTTCGAACTCCACGATAGCATCGTACAACAAGATAACGAGTGTAGTACTCTGGCTGTATTTTGAACAGATATACAAGTATTACAATTCGTATGTGAGCATCCTAGGGAGTTCTTTCGACGAAACAATTGTAACATATGCCAATATGCCGGGGACATATAGCTACAAAGCGTTGACACTTCCTGGCGCTACAACAAACAACTACAAAGCGGTTGGAGAGATTGCGTCGACAAGCGGGGAAATAATCCGAGCAATTAAGTATGGCGTGAAGTTCCAATGCGATAGTACCGTAAGGTATTATTCGAGTCATAGCGACAATAAGCCATATCTTGCCATCGAGTTGTCGGAAGAACTCGCGACAGGATATTTGAAGGATTTTTCTCCAACAACGGGCTATATCGATCTCAGCAAAGACAACATCTTTGGCTTTGACTTTGAGCAAAAAGCGGACGAACCGTCCATCACACCTCTTGCGGTAAAATCCTTTACGCTGCAACTGCGCAAGCATGGGCAGACAGAGATCACGAGCATCAACGTCACCACATGGGCAGGCGACGCGCCAAACGTCACAGTCCCAGCGGGCACGATCAGCGGCGAGAGCATCGACTGGCGCGTGATTGCGAAGACCAACGCAAACCAGACGCTAACGTCTGACTGGATGACGCTGAGCGTGGAAGACGTGCCGCCAACTGCGTGGGCAATCAGCCCGAAGGATGTAGTTGTGGACGGGTCAAAAGATCAGATCTTCATCTGGGGTCACGCATCATCCACAGGTACGGCGCAGTCAAAAACGGACCTGCAAAAAAGCACCGACGGCAGTACATGGATGACGCTTGCAACCGTCACCGGCGCTGCGAGGCAATGGACGTGCCCTGCCGGGACGTTAACTTCCAGCATCAAATACTGGCGCGTGCGCACCTACAACGCCGATGGCATTCCCGGAGAGTGGAGCGATGCGGCACAGATCGTGGTCATCGCCGCGCCAACGCCTCCGAGCATCCAGATCAAGTCCACGGGTCCGCGCCCGTCCATCAGCTGGCAGACCTCTGAGCAGGAGGCGTATCAGGTGGAGCTGGACGGCAAGCTCTCGGGCGGCACGCACTACGGCACGGACAAGACGTGGACAAGCCCCGCGTATCTCTCGGACGGCAGCCATACAGTGCGTGTGCGTGTGCAGAACCAGTACGGCATGTGGTCCGACTGGGGCGCGGCGGCGCTGCCTGTCACCAACACGCCGGGCGCGGCAATCTCGCTGAACGTCGAGGCATCGAGCGTCGCGGAGCTCAGCTGGCAGACCTCCGGAAGCTATGACTTTTATCTGGTTTACCGCAACGGCAAGCCGAACGCGAAGCTCACCCAGACGCAGTACACCGACGAGCTGTCTTCCGGCAGCACAACGTATCAGGTGCGCGGCTGCTATGCGGATTCGAGCAATTACGGCTTGTCTAGCGCGGTCACGGCAACGATCACGACCGGACAGTATGTGACGCTCTACGGCATCGCGTCCGGGAAGAAAGTGACACTCAAGCATTGCGGACTCAAGAATCAGCCGGTGCAGAACGCGATCAGCCGCGACATTCAGTACATTTTCATGTATGGCAGCACGTACCCGCACGCGGAAAGAAGCGAGTTCGTGACAAAGAAGGTCGGCGGAACGGCGGTTTTCCTTCTGGACGAAGATAAAGCTGGATTTGACGCGCTGATTGGCGAATTGGTGTGCCTGAAGACGCAGTCCGGCGAGATGGTTATCGGCTATCTGAACGAGACAAGCGACACGTCGAGAGTGAACCCTGACAAATCCGTCGTCAACTTCTCAATTCAGCAGATCGACTACTCGGAGGTGATCGACATTGATTCGTGACGTTTCCTACCGCGTGGCAGTTCTTCGGAAAGGCGGCGAGGTATCAGCGCTTTCTTGGGCGGCGGGAAATGACCCGACGGTTTATTTCGATGCGTCCGGCGAGATCAAGTCGAGCTTTTCCGGCGAATTCTATGTGAATCCCATTGTCGACCTGCTGTCAGACGAAATTCAGCCGATTTTGACCGTGGACGGAACGGAATATCCCCTTGGGGTGTTCCGCGCCGCGACGGTGACCAAAGCGGTCACAAAATACGGAAAGACGGTCAAGGTAGAGGCGTATGACCGGTGCTGGCTGCTAAAAAGCAATAAAACGCAGACGCGGGTGCATTATGCAAAGGGAACGTCTTACTTGACGACCGTTCAGCAGATTTTGACAACGTGCGGCGTGGCACTGGCTATCACGACGGCTTCGGCGGCGACGCTTGCCACAGACCGCGAGGACTGGGAGATTGGAACAGATTATCTGACGATCTGCAATGACCTTCTGGCGGAGATCAACTACAAGCCCGTTTGGTTCGACGTGCAGGGTATCGCCCATATCGAGCCGTATACACAGGCGCTTGCGGCAAACATCAAGCACCGATACGGCGGGACGGAGATTCTGAGACCGATTTCGGCAGACGCTTCGGAGGAAACGGACATCTTTTCCACGCCGAATGTTTTTGTGTGCGTCTGCTCGAATCCGGACTTGGAAGATGCGCTTGTGGCGACGGCAGTAAACGAATCGCCGTCGTCCGCGACCTCAACATTCAAGCGGAATATGCGAATCGTTCAGGTGACGAAGATCGACAATGTTGCATCTCAGGAAGAATTGCAGACTATCGCGAACCGGCTGATGAGCGAGTCGCAGCAGACGGTAAAAACAATCAGTTTCGAGACATTTTCTGAGGGAAATCACGGCATCGGGGACGCGATCTCCATTGACCATCCGGATATCGGCGGAATCTATGAAGAAACCGCTTGGAGCATCACGCTTGGAGCGGGAGAGTTGATGAAACACACAGCGAAAAGGACGGTGATTGCATGATTCCGGGCTTATCGACGCAGAAAGAAAAGAAAGTAACAGCACCGACATTTGACCTTGCGACGGTCGGCGCGGTGTATTCCGACGGTTTGAGCCTGATTTTTGACGGAAGCACAGCGGCAAGCGAAAAGCATTATAAATGCAACACGTCAATTTTGTTCAAAGCTGGTGACCGCGTGAAGATTTCGAAGATTTCCGGCTCTTATGTTGTGGATTACGTTGTCGGAAATCCGAAAACATAGGGGGTGATTAAGTGTTTCAGAAAATCGCGAACGCTTTATCGGTGGAAGTAGAGGGAACTGACCTGACGAAAGCGACGAAGATTGAGTTTTATGTGAGACAGGGGTGTTCCTTCTTCCAGTACGAACCTACAGTAGTCGACGAAACGCACCTGCTTGTAAAAATCCCGTATGCAGACGCAATGCGGCTGCAAGCGAGCACCGTGAGACTACAGCTTGCCTTAACGGATGGCGACGGAAACCCGATGGCGGCTGAAATCGTGCAGACGGACGCGAAAAAGTTCTTGAAGGAGGCTGGCTATGATTAAGATGACGCTTTCCCAGCCGGAAATCAAGATGAAGATCGCCCCGGCGAAGGTGGTTTACACGGGAGATAGCAAGCCGTATGAGGGCGTATACGACGTAACGCCGAAGACTTACGAGCCGGTGGTCTTGCCGACCAGAAACCGGCTTTTGTCCCGCGACGTGAACGTTGCAAAAATCCCGCAGTATGAAGTATCCAACGCCGCCGGTGGGCTGACGCTCATCATGGGCGACGAGTATATGAACAGTTAGGAGTGAGCATATGGCAAACAAGTATGTAAACAAACTGATCGTCGGCACGGATGTCAAGCTCGACCTGTCGGGCGACACCATTGTTGCGAGTGATCTCAAAAAGGGCGTCACCGCGCACGACAAGTCCGGCGCGCCGATCGTTGGCTCGAATGAGTTTGACGTAAACTCGCAGGACGCGACCGCCGCCGTGGCGGAGGTGCTCAAGGATAAGACATTTTACGCGCGAGGCTCGAAGCTGACCGGCACCATGCCGGATAACGGCGGCCAGACGCTGGACATTGCCGACAAGGACGAAGAACCTGCCATTCCGATGGGCTTCCACGACGGCTCCGGCAAGTCGCGCATCAAGCCCACAGAGAAGGCAAAGCTTATCCCCGGCAATATCAAGTCCGGCATTACCATTCTCGGCGTGGTGGGCAGCTACGGCGGCGAGGCGGTCAAGGCACAGGCGAACAAGAACGTCACGCCGAGCTTTGCCGAGCAGGTCGTGACGCCGGATGAGACGTATGACTATCTGTCGCAGGTGACTGTCGCGGCGATTCCCGTCACCTACACCGACAACGCCGCAGGAGGGCAGACGCTCCAGATCGGAGGCTGAGATGGCAGTCAACAAAGTCGCCCTTAACGGCGAAGTCAAGCTTGATCTGACCGCCGACACCGTAACGCCTGAGACACTTCTCAAGGGGAAGACGGCACACAACGCGGCGGGCGAGCTGATTACAGGAGTGTATGAGCCTATGAACATAAAACAGTACACCGGCACGCTGCTTGCTTCGGGCTGGGCTGCGGATTCACATGGCTACCAGGCGCAGACGATCACGATCACGGGGTTGAAAGCCGCTTACGATGTAGACCCGCAGTGGGACGTTGCTCTCTCGGGCACGGACCCGGACGCGGACGCAGCGCTTTTGGAGGGCTTCGCTCTCATCCATAACTACAAGACGGGCGCGAATAGCCTGACCGCGCAGTGCATCGGCAAAGCGCCGACGGTGAATGTCCCCGTGAAGGTGGTGGTGTTCGGATGAGCGGAAGGAGCCCAAGATGGTTTACTGGGATTAAGCCTTCATATGAGGCAAATTTTTCGGATAATACCTGGGAACAGATCATTGCTATCTGCCAGAAAAAGGTTGTCCCCTCAACGTGGAAGATTGGAGATCAGAAGGCGATGATGATCAATGGTGTGGATTATCTTGTTGACATTATCGGTATCAATCACGACGACTATTCCGATGGCTTCGGCAAAGCCCCGTTTACCTTCCAACTGCACGACTGCTACGGAAAAAACGAAATGGAGGGCAGCAACACAAACAGAAACGGTTGGGAAGGCTGCGCCATGCGGCAGACACATCTTCCTGCCATCTTGGTTCAATTGCCGCTGGAAGTGCAAAATGGCATCCAGAATGTGAATAAACTGACATCTGCGGGCAACAAAAGCACCACCATCGTAACAACGGCAGACAAACTGTTTTTTCCAAGCGATGTGGAAGTGTTTGGTGATGTTGATTCTTCCGCGCCAGGCGAAGGTAAACAATATCAGTATTACAAAGAAAACGGAAGCAAAATAAAAATGCTAGACGGCGCGGAATCCAGATGGTGGACACGTTCCCCGTCTATAAACGGCACCACAAATTTTATCTTCGTATCATCCGCCGGCACTAAGGGAACTATCCGGGGCGGCGCTGCGCTTGGCGTGCCATTTTGCTTCTGCTTCTAGGGGGTGCATCAATGGGAATGTTTTTACGAAGGGGACTTCCCAGCAAATTCATGGTAATTCTGAGCGTCCCTGTTTCTTACAGCAGTACCTATTCCATGTATGCCGTAGTTAACGGCGAAAAACTAACGGATGCTGCAGCACTGACGTTTCATTCTGGAAGTAAAGTTCCGATCACCATATCATATAAGGCACGAAACAGCCGCGGCAACGTTATTTTGAACGGTGTAACTGTATCAAACGAAAAAGAAGGTACTTACGAATTTGTAGCCACAACAAACACACGCATTTTGTTCGAACAAAAGAAAACATATGACGGAAACGGCAACGTTGTGTGGACACCGACCTGCACCATCACGGAAAATTGATTTAGGGGGTTATTTATGTACATCACACACAACAATCAAACCTACGCGAACGTCCGGGTATACAGCACCTCCGGCTCGGTCCGGTTTACGGGCGATTCTCTTTCGGGGGTGACGACGCTGACCGGTCCCGTCTGGGTCTTCGCGGACAACGGCTTCGAGCTGCGGACGTTCGTACCGATCGATTATCTCCGGCAGGACATCCGGGACGGAAGCTGGCTGCTGACGAATACGCCGGTCCCAACCCCGCAGCCAGTCGTTGCAACGCCTGTTGCCTACGATCTGAACACGTCCACGGCGTTCGCGGTGAAGCTGCTCATGAGCGAGAAAAAGCCCGAGACGGCAGACGAGATTATTAAATGTTCGGCGCTCTGGGACGAGTGGGAGCCCGGAAAGCACACGGTCGATGAGATCTTCACCGTAGACGGCGACCCGTGGAAAGTCTGCCAGAGCTACGACAACGCCGTCCATCCGGACATCGCGCCCGGAAACGCTGCGTGGTACACGTTCAATAAGCCGCTCCACGGCACGACAAGGGAAACTGCGCGGGAGTTTATCCAGCCGCAGGCGGGTACGGTCGACATCTATCACACCGGCGAGTGGTGCATCTTCGAGGGCAAGGCGTGCAAGGCAAAGAGAGATACCAATTTCAGCCCGAAGGATTATCCGGCGGACTGGGAAGTTGAGGAATAACGGACTGCCAATGGCAGGAAAGGAGCATGCATGAATGAAGTAGAAATGGAACACAGAATCACTGCCGTTGAAAAGCTTGCGAAGGGAAATGAACGGCGCATCGGAGATTTGGAAACCGATAACAAAGCTTTGCTGGACTTATCAACGTCCGTTGCGGTCATGGCAGAGCAGATGAAGACCATGAGCAGCAAGGTCGACAGCATGGACGCTGCCGTCAAACGCCTCCAGAGCGTCCCGGCGAGCCGCTGGGAGGGCTTGATCAAAGCCGTGGTCACGGCGCTAGTTGCAGGCTTGGTCGGCTACGCGCTGGCTCTGGCGGGGCTGGGAGGCTAAGTATGGCGGACGGGCAGAAAAAGCCGCAGCGGAAGACAAAGGGGCGCATGGCACGGGAACTGGTCTACTACTGCATTTACGCCCTGACGCTTACGCTCGCGTGGGCGGTCATCATCAAAACGCTTGCCATCTTCACAGACCATCCCGCCGACCTCTCTGACGTGCTGATCTTCGCGGCAGCGGCGTTCGGAGGGGAGCTGCTGCTCCTGCTGTGCAAGAGAGTATTTGCAAAACCAAATGAACCGGTAGAATGAAAGGGGTACATATGGATAATATCAAAAAGCGGCTGGGCAACCTGCTCAGCGTCAAGAGCCTGGTCACGATGATTCTGACCTGCGTGTTCGCCTACATGGCAGTCGTGGGCAAAATCTCGCAGGACTTTATGACGATTTATGCGGTCATCATTGCGTTTTATTTTGGAACCCAGTCCCAGAAGACGCAGGATGTGCTCGACAGTGCGGGTACGCCGCAGGAGGGCGAACAGAAATGATGAAAGCATCCGAGCTTGTGCGCAGGCACATTGACGTTGCGAAGAATTACAAGACCGTCTACATGTGGGGCTGCTTCGGCTCCCCGGTGAGCGAAACGATCATTGACGAGAAATCCGCCCAGTACCCGGACTGGTACACCGGCGGCAGAACTGCGTATTTCCGCAGCCTTATTGGCAAAGGTTACTTTGGCTTTGACTGCGTAAACCTGACAAAGGGCATTCTCTGGGGCTGGAACGGCAACAAAAACGCCTACTACGGCGGTGCAAGATACGCCTCGAACAGCGTGCCGGATGTCTCCGCCGACGGCATGATTGCAAAGTGCAAGGACGTGTCCGCCACCGGCTGGGACAAGCTGATTCCCGGCGAAGGTCTCTGGATGCCCGGTCACTGGGGCATGTACATCGGTGACGGTCTGGCGGTCGAGTGCACCCCGATCTGGGACAACGGCGTACAGATCACCGCCGTCCAGAACATCGGCACGAAAGCAGGATATCACGCCCGCAAGTGGCAGAAGCACGGAAAACTCCCGTGGGTGGAATACGATACCGTGAAGGTCGATGAAGCCGTTGAGGAGGCAAAGAAGACCATCCGGCAGAAAGCCGGATTGACCGACGGCACGATTGATTATCTCGCCGCCTACAAGTACGGCGACGATCTTCTCAAAAAGCTCGCAAAGGCGATGAAGTAAGGGGGCGGGGCTATGGCTCCACAAGCCAGATGCAAATTACCGCCGGAGCTCGGTGGTCTCTTGCGAAAGGATATGGAATCCGTTATCTATCAGGCAAATCTCGGGCGGGAAGATGAAAAGATTGCGCAGCTCTACTTTGTGGATAAGCTTCCACAGGTGGACGTTGCAACAGAATTGTATCTTGGCAGGGCGACGGTGCAAAGACGCCTCCCTGGGATTATGCAGCGCATGAGAGACACGTCGAGCAAACTGTATAGCTAAGTGATGCACAACTGAGGCACACGAAAATACGAAAAAGCCCATACTGGACACAAAGGAGTGTTCGGTATGGGCTTTTCTTATTTCAATCCAAACCCGGAAGGCAAACAAGTCGGAGACTGTACCGTCCGGGCAATCTCAAAGGCGACGGGCAAGAGCTGGGATGAAACATATGTCGGGCTTTGCCTACAGGGGCTGAAAATGGGCGACATGCCGTCGGCAAACAGTGTCTGGGGCGCGTACCTCCGGCAGCATGGATTTACCCGGAACGTTGTGCCGAACACATGCCCGGACTGCTATACGGTCGAGGAATTCGCAAGAGACCATCCACACGGTATGTATGTACTCGCTCTATCAAACCACGTCGTGTGCGTAGAGGACGGAAAGTATTTCGATAGCTGGGATTCCGGGAACGAAATCCCACTGTTCTACTGGGAAAAGGAGGATAAATGATGTTCGGACAACAGCCTTATGTGTATCAGCAGCCGATTTACAATCAACCGCCCATGATGCAGGAACCAATGATGCGTCCACAGTATCAGCCTGCGCCGCAGTATCCGACTCCGCAACCTCAGTCACAGCAACCGAGCGGGGGACAGTCTATCATATGGGTTCCGAACGAACAGGCGGCAAACGAATTTATCGTCGCCCCGAATAACGCCGTCACGCTCTGGGACATGAACGCGCCGGTTGTGTACGTCAAGAAAGCCGACGCAAGCGGTAAACCAGCAATGACAACGTACGATCTCGTGGAGCGCTCTACAGCCCCCGTGGGCCCCACAGCGCCGCAAACAGTGCCTACGGTGGAGTACGTGACTCGCAAGGACTTTGACGAACTGGCGGCAAAGGTGGCGGCTCTGAGCGTCAAGCCCGTTAGAAAGGTGAAGGAGGCAGACAATGAACCCACTGTTTAATGCACTCGGCGGCGGGCAGATGCCCGGGGCTATGGGGCAGTTTCAAAATATGGTGCGGCAGTTTCAGCAGTTCAAGCAGAGCTTTCAGGGAGACCCGAGGGCGGAGGTTGAAAAGATGGTGCAGTCTGGGAAAATCTCGCAGCAGCAATTGAATCAGCTGCAACAGGTGGCAAGCCAGTTTCAGCAGCTTCTTGGATAACTTAGATTTCAATTCGTGCGCACGATTGAGATAAATTTCAAAATCTACGAAAGGAGAAAACTATGAGTTTGAATGGCGATGGTATCCCTATGAACATGCCTGTAGTTCCGGCAAACTCGGACAGCGGCAACGGATGGGGCGGCGGTAATGGCTGGTGGATCATTATCCTGTTCCTCGCGATTTTCTGCGGCTGGGGTAACGGAAACGGCTTTGGCAATCGTGGAGGGAACGGTGGCGTTGTTGACGGATATGTTCTGGCATCTGACTTCTCGAACATCGAAAGAAAGATTGACAGCGTGAACAATGGTGTCTGCGACGGCTTCTATGCGATGAACACGGGGATGCTTAACGGCTTTTCCGGTGTAACGCAGGCTGTGACTTCCGGCTTCTCTCAGGCGGAGCTTTCCCGCTGCAACCAGCAGGCAGCCTTGATGCAGCAGCTCAACAACATGGCGATGCAGGCGCAGGAGTGCTGCTGTGAAAACCGCGCTGCAATCGCCCAGGTGCGCTACGACATGGCGACGCAGGCATGCGACACCCGCAACACCGTGCAGAACAGCACTCGCGACATCATCGATGCGATGAACTGCGGCTTCCGCAGCATTGACCAGAGATTGACGGCGCAGGAACTGGCTGCAAAGGACGCGAAGATTGCCGAGCAGAACCAGCAGCTCTTTGCGGCGCAGCTGGCGGCTTCTCAGGCGGCGCAGAACGACACGCTCAAGTCTTACGTGAGCGGCCAGTTGGCGTATTACAACCCGCGCCCGGTTCCGTCTTTTGCGGTTCCTGCTCCTTACCAGTTCGCTGGCTGTAACGGCTATAACGGCGGTTACAACTGCGGCTGCGGCAACTGCGCTTAACTCCATAACGTAGAGCTTTTTCGTGGACTCACGAAAATGGTCGGTTCCTTGCCGATACTCAAAAAACGCGGCGGGGCAATCGTCCCGCCGCTATTTTTAACCGTGTCGAATTCGACGCATTTAGAAAGGATTGATTTTATGGCTGAATTTACATCATCTGGGATTCAAACTGTTGCCGCCGGGCAGAACGTCCCTCTAATTTCCACGTCGGCTTGTGGCAAACCGTGTATCGTCCACCGTGACGGAAGCGGACTTGTTACGCTTCGTGGGCTTACGCAGCAGTGTAAGGCGAAGTTCCGCGTATCTTTTGGCGCGAATATCGCCGTGCCTACAGGCGGAACAGTTGGAGCTATCGCTGCTGCGCTTGCCATTAACGGGGAGGCTTTGAACAGCGCCACAGCGACCGTAACCCCTGCGGCTGTTGAGAATTATTTCAACATCTACGTTTCAACATTCGTGGAAGTCCCGCGCGGCTGCTGCTTGACTGTAGCGGCGAAGAACACCAGCGCACAGGCGATCAATTTCGCAAATAGCAATATGATCGTCGAGCGCGTATCGTGAAGGGAGGAAGGAATATGTACGATTTGAGAAACCTTCGGGAAATGCTCTGCAAAGAGCTTGACGAAATCGCCGACAAACACGAAATGTCCGCCGGTGACTTGGACGCAATCCAGAAGTTGGTAAGCTCCATCAAGAACACCTACAAAATCGAAATGCTCGAGGACGGCGGGTACTCTCGCAGCGGCGAGTGGGAAGCCGATATGCGCGGCACGTATGGTCGGGGCAGCTCTTACCGTGGCAGGCGTCGCGATTCTATGGGAAGGTATAGCCGAACCGATGCGCGGGAGCATATGCGCTCGACGCTGGAAGACATGATGCGCGACGCGGACGATGATAAAACGCGCGAGGCTATCCGGCGCTGCATGGAGCAGATTGACAGAGCATAAGGAGGGAAAGACATGCTGGATGAAGCCGAAATCCGAAAGGAAATAGCACGGCTGGAATACGAAGAATCCAGCTATCCCAATTATGCCAAACTGGCGAACCTATATGTGATACGCGACAAGATGCAGGGAGCGGAGAATGCCAGAGATAAGTTTGTGGGTTACTACTCTGGCGCTCCCGCCCCTGTGACTGCAGAACCGGCTACCGTGGGCGAGTACGGGGACAGTGAGTTTTTGCTTGCGGTAGCCGGGAAAGACCCGGCAAAAGCTTGGGCGGTCGTTGATGAACTCATGGATACACTGGCGATGGTAAACAGCAAGGTTTATAACTCTGTTATGCAGAAAATAAAACGTGTCTAGTGTTAGTAACCGTGTTAGCTATTTGTTAGTAACCGAAAAAATCTGAAAAAATCTGAAAACGTCTGAGATTTAATATCCAATTTGAAAACTTCTCAAAACGTCTGAAAACATGCTTAAAAAGTTTAGGAAATTTCAGAAGGTCTACTTCACACGCAGGAGGTCGATGGTTCGAGCCCATTAGTCTCCACCAAAAAAGCCCTGAAATCTCAAAGGTTTCAGGGCTTTTTCTTTTTCACTGATTTTTGATTTGTTAGTAACGTGTTAGTAACAGGCGCATCTATCGCATTCACAAGTTGGTCAATGTCAAAGTGCTCATAGATGTTTGCGGTCGTGGAATAGTCTGCATGACCGAGCATTTTTTGCAGGAGTTCCGGCTTGATATTATTTGCTACAGCCCAGCTTGCGAATGTGTGCCTTGTTGCGTGTGGTGTTTTCTTGGAGATTCCGAGCCGCTCCAAAAGCGGGTAGTAGTCACGCTTGCGAAAATTTGCAATGACTTTTTGCCCTGCATACCCAGAGATCAGAAGTTCGCCTTTTGCACGCTCTTTGAATTCTGCGAAATATTTACGCCCTTCGGAGCGGATGGGGATTATTCTGTTCCTGCCTGCTTCTGTCTTTTCCCCGCCGATCACGTAGGTTTCATGGACATTTTCGGTTCTAAGCCCGAACAGCTCACCGATTCGCATACCGGTATATACCATCATCAGGGTAAGTTTGGCTGCCTGGGAACCGTCCGCTTCGAGCTTCTGAATATCCTCTTCTGAGAAGATTTCTTTTTCTTTCTTCACATTCTCGGGCAGTTTAATGAACGAAGCGAAGTTTGTCGTTATGAGTTCCTGACGGATTCCCCATTGTGACATCTGCGTTGCAAGTTGCTTGAACTTCGACAGTAGCGAGTGGGACTTATCGCTGTACTTGTCTATGACAATCTGGTAATCAGCGGTCCGCAGTTCGCGAAATTTTCTGTCATGCAATGGTTCAAAAACGTCATATGCGCGTTCGTAAGACTCTATTCCCTTCGCGCCGATATCGCGGAAGTGTTCATCCTTCCATGCTTCGTAAACCTGCTTGAAGGTCCAGTTATATATTTCGTCGATACTCCGCCCTTGTAGCCGCGCCAGCGCGTCGAGGGCGGCTGTTTTTTTATCGTAGTATCCAATTATGGTTTTTCCTTTTGCGGCTACCCACGGGCGCGTACGCCTGCCTTGCAGCTTGTAAACTGTCCCTGTACCGTTTGCACGCTTCAAAGCCTTTCGTTGTGGCGTTTGCTGCTGTTTCCCACACCAGCAGCAGAACACAGAACCGTCTGGTATATCCTTTTTACACTTGATGCACTCCATGTTTCCCTCCACGTTCTTTTCGGATTGCATAGAAAGTAATTGCCGAAGCCAGCGCTGAACCTACGATCAGGGCAATGCAAACCCATGCAGCTACGGACAAATCTCCATCGCGAATAAGACCTATGCTCCGGATCTGCGCATCCGTCACAAGGCAGGCAATCAGAGAAAAGGAGAGCAGCATACAAAACAGGGCGAGGACGTAACACATTGTATGTGTAGACCTTATCTGTGCGCTCTGCGCGGCTGTTGTTGCCGCCAGCTTGGCGTTTTCGATCTCGACATGATGAATCTGCTCGGTCAGTTCTTCCGGGCTTTCTGCGGGTTTGACAAGCCCGCACAGCTCATCCAGCGACAGCCCGAGAACAAGGCACAGCGCGGCAGAATTGTACAGTTTCGGGTCTTGCTGTGTTCCTGCGCAGAGCTTCGTCACAGCCGATCTGGAAACGCCGGATTCTTCGACAAGCCTATCAATGGTGTAATGCTGATCTTCCTTCGCCCGCTTTATGTTACTCTGATATGCAGAAAGATATGGGGCGAGTTCCTGAATCGCCGACATGATATACCTCCATTTTCACATATATTTCGCTGATTCTTCTGCTATGGGTATGGTTTTACCAATTTGAGGGTGGACATTTCTGCCAGTTTTGCTATGCTGGTTACAGGCGCGTGAGAAAGCCCCACCGCCGGGGGAGCGACGGTGGGGCGATCTTAAACAATCCATTATACAAAATAGTCTGTCCCATAATTGCCGCTTATGAGGGTTACCGGACGAAGAAAATACAAGGTGTTCTTTGTGGAAGATTCCAAATTGAAATTCTTAAACATACGTTCTAAAATATGGAGGTACACCAAATGCAGAGCATCAATATTCGCTTTGAAAACGGGAAAGTAAACATCATCGTAGACGGGGCACTTTTCAAGGACGTCCACAGTCTGAGCCTGGACTACATCAAGGGCGCACCTATGCTCTTTGCCTGTGTCTCAGATGTAGGCGAGACACGGGAGCAGTGGAACCAATGCCCGCTTCCGAACTGAGTCACTTGATTGGCCACGAGTTACCGCAGTTCTGGCAAAGGCAGATCTTCTGGTTCGTCACGATCTCTTTTGCGGTGCCTGTGCTTTTCTTCCAGACAAGGTTTGAAAGGCCAAGCGTACACATAGCGGTTATGCCACGAGCAGCGTTGTTCATGTGACCGCCAAACCCGACACCGGATTTTTTGGTTTTGCTGGATACCTGTTGCATGGCAATTGTTACATTTTCGCTTCCACAGTTAGGGCATGTCATAAATATAATCCTCTCTTTTGGTAAGATACAACAATTTTACCACCAGAGTTTTACAGTCTCAAGGTCAAAATTACACAAAAAGAAATGATGAAATTTGGAAGATTGAAGAAGGATGGCGCAAAATGATTTGTATTCAGGATGATATGTGCTATAAAAAGGGTGAAAAAATTGCGCCCATTCCGAATATTCGGCAAAGACTCCGCGAAGAAATTCTGAGTCTGAGCAACGAACAGGCAGAATATGTGTTAAGAGCGTTACAACGGCAGTATAACAAGGAGGGGAAACAGTGAAACGAGAGAATTTACAGTGTATTTCTGTTTCGTGTTTAGGCAGCCATTATATGGTGAAGATCGATAACGCCGAAATCCACAACGTAAAGGCTTACCATTTAGAACAAAACAGCGATGGCAGCGCAAGGCTTACGCTTGACCTGTCTTGCGAGTATGCAGAAACGCAGATCGCGTTAAAGCAGCCACCCCAATAAAGCAGAAGCAATCGCACCGGTTATCCAAGAATTGCGCTCCATGCAATCGGAAAATTTCCTAAACAGACCTTTCTTCGGAGACTCTTGCCCTGCGAGAATCTTCTCTAAAAGAGAAATGATTTCTTGCAGCGTTTCCTTATCGGCTCCACCTTCTTGCTCTGCTCTGCTTCTCATTTCCGGAATGGTAATAGAAACAGTATTGTTATTTCCAACTACAGAATTTTTGACCGTCCCAATATTAAAAACAGCCGACACACGCTGCGCGTTTGCCTCCATTTCTTTCTTTGTTTGGTAATACGCTCTTAAAAACTCGACTTTCCCATAAGCATATTGCGGAAATATTTCTGTTACATAAACCGTTTTCCCGTCTGGGAAAGCGAACGCATCGTTTTCTTTGATATCTACAGTTGGAAGAAAGATAACACACTCTTTTTTGCGTTCTTTATCGTAATCTGTTAGACCCTTTTCGGAAGCAATTGCAATTCCATTGCGAATGATGGAAAAAGAAATTCCGTGGGATTTAATAAAATCAATAACAGGCATTTCGCTCTCCCTTACAGCACCTTTTTTGCTTCAAGAATAATCCCCAGCAGTTTACTGCACTGCTCATCGGTCAAATTATCGATGGCGTCAAGCAGTTTCTGCTTCGGCTCACTCACGACCTCGTCCTTCGGGACGGGGTCTTTTTTTATGCCCTCTCCCTTACTCTCTCCCATCAGTTCTTCGACTGTTACGCCGAAGTAGTTGGCGATTTTTTTCGCATTTACGTCAGAAGGATTGGTTTTCCGCGCTTTCCAACAGCTTATCGTTGACTTGTCAATTTCGAGTTCTCGACCAACGTATGCAGGGGTTTTGTTTGCAGAAGCGCAAAGCGCAACAAAGTTGTCATAAAACACAATAATACACCTCTGGAATTGTTAAGTACGACGAAAGTTGAATTAGTTTGCAAATAGCGGTTGACAGTTGAGAATGTTTGATGTACTATTGTCTTGCGGTTGAAAAAGTTTGCAAAAGACAAGACCCAAGCAAATCAACGCTTGTGCCAATGCTAGTGTGTTTCTCGCAAATTCATAGTAGCACAAACAGTAAACAATTTCAACAACAAATTTCAAAAGTTGACTGCGGCGAAAAGAAAAGCCGCCCCGGCGCTGTAACACCGGGACGGCCTGCCGGTTACTTCGACCGACGGTTGGAAAGCGCAGAAGCGGCGAGCTGCTTACTTGTCTTGGAAGACTTTTTGCTGCTCAACGTCTTCGACGCTTTGGACGCTACTTTCGCAGACGTCCGGACAGAGTTCTTGGGCAAAAGAAAACCTCCTTTCGTAAAAGGGTGCTTTCCATCCTTCGAACCTCCGAAAAAAGTATACCATCTCATTTCGCCGCAGTCAACAAATTTAACAGTTAGGAGGATAAGGGATGCCAGAAAAATGGACAGGCGTACTGATTGGGAAAATGCACAATGCGCGTGTTTCATACGACGATCTTGCCGCAGAGCTTGGACTTACAAAAGGCTATCTGTCCATGATCTTGAACGGGGCAAGGAAGCCGCCGAACGCAAAGGCGCGACTGAACGCCGCATTTGATGCCGTCGTAGAGCGGCGCAGCAGAGAAAAGGAGGGGTGAAGATGGTGAATCGTAAGACGATGAACACCATCGAGGCAACGAACAGAATCCGTGAAGCAGGGATGCCGATGAGCGAAGAGACGCTGCGGTGTGGGCTAAAAAGCCACGTGTTTCCGTTTGGAATCGCAATCCCGACTGACGGGGTGACGGTTTACCACGTTTCACGGAGAAAGCTGGAAGAATGGATTGCGGATTTTATTGGAGGATAGCAATGAGTGATGTTGAGCTTATCACCGAAATGAATCACCGGGCGGCGCGGGAGCGCGAACTCGGTGAGCGGTGGGACAAGATTATCCGGCAGCGCAAGCGGAAGTCGGAGCTTTTGAAGGCTTCGGAGGCGTTCTGCTTCTCGATTGGCTGCGTCCTTCTGGGCGGCACGGCGGTCCTGCTGGGCTTCGGGCTGTTCAAGGCGGCATTCACGCTTGGCGGCGCGGCGGTGATCTTCTTCGGCGGCGCGGTGCTGTTATGATTTACCCGTGCAAGAAATGCACCCACGACACAGGCAAGTGCCGCTGCCTTGACTGGCAGAGATGGTTCTCCGTGGAGTTTGAGGCAGAAGCGGCGAAGGTGCTTGCTGCGACGCACGCAGAGTCGTTGCCGGCGCCGCCGAAGATATTCTATCGCGAGATTGTTTTCAGTTCGATCTTCACGCGGCTTTGGAGGTAGATATGAAGCAGGCTGAACGAGTTTTGAAGTACATGCGCGACTTCGGCAGCATTACGCAGCTCGAGGCGATGCAGGACCTCGGCTGCATGCGGCTGGGAGCGAGGATTTTTGATCTCAAGCGCGAGGGTTACGCGATCAAGAAGGAAATGGAAACGAGCAAGAACCGGTATGGCGAGGACACGAGCTATGCCAGATACAGGTTGGTGGAATGATGGAAGACAGACAGCAAGCGCCGTTTATCACGGATATCAACGGCGCGGAGATTTACGACGGGAACGAGTACTTTGTTTCCGACGAGGGAAACATTGCTGCTGCGGCTCCGGGCGAGAACTGGACCGTACAGAATGCGTTGATCGCGCATCTGGTGGAAACGTATGGCACGAATTACATTGCCGAAATGTGCGGCTTGGACAAGCGAGTCTGCAAGATTTAAGGAGGAAAGTATGCTGAAAGGATTTAACGAGCTTGTACAGATCGATGTTTTGCCGTTCTGTGACAAGCGGAAGGCAAAAGATGACAACGGGAAGCCGATTGAGGTTCCGTATCTTCCGTGGGCGAAATGTAAAATGCTGCTTCACGAAAACGGAGCAAGCGAGGTCTATTTTGTGCCGCTGAAAAATGAGACTGGCGGGTACTTATTCCAGTCAAAGGAAGTCCATGACAAGAATGGCAGAACGACGGGGTGTTATTTCGTTTCCGTCGAAATCCACATCGACGATAAAACATTCCGCATGGATATGCCGCTGATGAACGGTTCTTTAGTGGTTTACGATGACACGTTGAATCAGCTTCGGATTTCCAACGCTCATGCGAGAGCGTTTGTGAAGGGCGTGGCAATTCACACAGGGCTTGGCTTCAAGCTTTGGCTGAACGACAAGGACACGGAGCGCGCAGACGATGACCTTTCCCAGCACAGCATTATGGCAATCAAGCAGAGAATCGAGCAACTGATTACATTAAAACTGCAAAACGGGGCGGATATGAGCTATATCCTCTCGGGGCTTGGGCTGAATCAGAAGAAGTTCGATCAACTGATGGCGTCGTTCGGTAACATTCAGTATCTGGAAAACACGCTGAAACGCTTATGATTCACGATCACGACAGAAGCGGGTGGTTCGGCGCGTCGGATACGGCGGCGATCATGGGAAGATGGGACACAAAGACATTCCGCAGCTTTTGGCTGCAAAAGCTTGGCGTGAACCGCGACCACTTTTCGACACTGGAAATGGATACCGGAAGTGCTTACGAACACAGGATTCTGGAGCATATTTGCATCCGAAAGATGGACAGGCAGATCAAGATTCGGCGGCTTCGGTTGCGCGTAAACCTCGATGGAGAGGACGCGCAGGAAATATCGGAAGTAAAGACGCACAAGGGAGAATCCTTCAAGGTGTCCCGCGCGTACTGGATGCAGGCGCAAGTCGAAATGTTCGCTGCGAAAAAGGCGCTGCGTATCGTGGCGTACCGTCTGGAACCGGAAGACTACAGAAACTGGTTTCGGGAGATTGAGGACGATAGGTTGTCCTATCATCCGATACCGTATGATCGGGAATGGATAGAAAGCGAATATCTACCACGGCTTCGGTATCTTGCGAAGTGTCTTAGAAAGGGGGTCATTCCGGTTGAGGGAGCTGAATGTCGTTGAAGCTTCGTGGAGCGTGGACGCTTCGGGAAGCTGGCTGAGACTCCGGCCGGAGCTGCCCGGACAAGCCCAGATGGTTGCCGGGGAACTTGACCCGCAGAAAAAATACACAGTCAAGATCGCGGAATTTCGCAAGAAGCGGAGTCTGGATGCAAACCGGTATCTCTGGGTGCTTTGCAATAAGCTTTCGGTTAAGGTGGGTGCACCGCCGGAGGAAATTTATCGGCACTATATCCCGGACGTTGGCGATAACTCCGATACGATCTGCATTCCGGACGCAGCGGTCAAGCGGTTCCGGGAAGGCTGGGAATCGCGCGGTCTCGGCTGGTGTACGGAGATTATGGCGTCAAAAATTCCGGGCTGCACGAATGTCATTTGCTACTACGGCTCGAGCACCTACGACACAAAGCAAATGGCGCGGCTCATTGATCTGGTTGTAGAGGACTGCAAACAGCAGGGCATCGAGACGCTCCCGCCGGAAGAACTCGAGCGTATGGCGCTGGAATGGAGGCAGGATGAGAAAGGAAACGAAGGCGACAAAGATACCTGAGAAGATCAAGGAGGCTGTCTGGGCGCGCGACGGCGGGCGCTGCATTGTCTGCCTTCGCCCCGGCAATCCGTGGTGTCATTTCATTCCACGGTCGCAGGGCGGGCTTGGAATCGAACAGAACATTGTGACGCTATGCGATAGCTGCCACATGGCATTTGACCAATCACCGAAGCGCAAAAGCCTGAGAGAGTATATCAGGCGGTATCTCAAGATGAAATATCCCGATTGGGATGAAACGAAACTGATTTATAAGAAAGGAATGTAGATCATGGAAGACACAAGGACAAGCATCCTCCAAATGGCGCGTGGAGCGATTATGGAGAGAATCGACTACGAAATGACAAAGGTCGTGGACAACATCCTTGACCCGAACACAGAGGCTACAGCAAAGCGGAAAGTGCAGCTTACCATTGAGTTCCGCCCAGACTCCAACCGGCAGACCGTATCGGTTGCCTGCGGCGTGAAGAGCGCCCTTTGCCCGACAAATCCGGTTGCGACATCACTTTATATCACCGGAAATGAATTCGGCGAGGTCACGGCGGTGGAAATGGTACCGAACGTGCCAGGTCAGCTGGATATGATGGGCGAAGAACAGGAAGTAGCACCCGTCTTGAATTTGGTTAGAAATGCGTAAGGAGGAAAAAGAAATGATTAAGGAAGCTATTGAAAAAATCGAAGCGATGTCCAGACCTACCATTTATACGCTTGGAGATCACACGTATTCTCTTACGCCAGACGGTTCTTACAGAGAAATTCACGAAGACCTTTTCAGCGCAGATACTATCCAGCTGAACAGCCTTGACGCGCTCTGCAAAATGATTCTTCGGGAAGGCACGGTCAATGCAAAAAATGGACAACTGTTTATCAAAATCCCGTCACACCTTCGCGTCGAAGCGTTCAGGAGCCCGGATGCGACGCTTCGCATGAGGCGCTTGGTTCCGTATGTTGTGGAGGCTACGGACGTTCCCGGTTGGGACGCAGAAACGAAGCTCACGTTTGAACGGGCGGCAGTCGCGCTGCAAACCAGATTTCAGGACTCGGAAGACCGCGCGTATACGCTTCAGCTGCTCTCCCAGATCACGACCGGCGCAAAGATCACCTATAACGATATCGGCGTCGCTACGACGATTGTCACGCAGAAGGGTGTAAGCTTACAGGCAAACGCGACAATTCGTCCGCTGGTAAGACTTCGCCCCTACAGAACCTTTCAAGAAATTGAGCAGCCGCTTGGACTGTTCCTTATCCGCATTGACGAAAGAGGCATTTCGTTTGTTGAGGCAGACGGCGGCATGTGGAAGCTGGAAGCGCGGAAGACGATCAAGGAATACCTCGAGGAACATCTTGCCGACGAGATCGAAGCTGGGCGCGTAACAGTCATGCTGTAAGGAGGAAGCATGCTGAACCACATTTATAAGAAAGGGATGTAAGCATGGAAGAACGCAAACCGTTTGTTTATCTGGATGCAGTTCAGTACAAGGAAATGGTGGAAAAAAGTATGCAGCTTTCGATGCTTGAGAGAGCGTACAAGGAACTGAAATCGTATGAGATTGACGTTATCCTGAAAGTCATTTTTGGCGCTCCGGTAGAGAACGCGGCGGATACGGAGGACGGCAAATGCTGAACCACATTGTTATTATGGGGCGGCTCACGCGCGACCCGGAGTTGAGAAAGACGCAGAGCGGAACGTCCGTTGCATCCTTCACGCTGGCAGTTGACCGCGACTTCACGCCGGAGGGCGGAGAGAAAGAGACGGATTTCATTGACTGCGTTGCGTGGAAGGGAACAGCTGATTTTGTCAGCGGATACTTTTTCAAGGGCAGCATGGCGGTTGTAGACGGACGGCTGCAGCTGCGCGACTGGAAGGACAAGGACGGAAACAAGCGCCGGTCTGCGGAGATCGTGGTGAACCGCGTTTATTTCGGCGAAGGTAAGAAATCTTCGGAGCCGAAGGACCCGGAAAACCCCGGCGGGTTTACGATGATGGACGAGGATGACGGCGATCAGCCGCCGTTCTAAGGCGGTGGCGGGATGGCAAACAACAAAGACCCTGCCGTCTTGTTTTATACGTCGGATTTCCTATCCGGCTGTGCCTTGATGGATATGCGGGAGCGTGGGCAGTATATCACGCTCCTGTGCCTCCAAAGAGAGCGCGGGCATATGACGATGCAGGAAATCATACGGGCTGTCAAAAAGCCGTCAGACGAGGTTATGAGCAAGTTTCAGAAGGATGAGGACGGCAAGTACTTCAATCGCCGGATGGAGCTTGAAATCGAAAAACGGGACAAGCATTGCCAGCGGCAGAGGGAGAACATCAGCAAGCGTTGGAACAAAGAAAATGATAACTCTGGTATGTCTGATGGTAGCGCTTGCGGTAATACCACGGTATTACCTTTAGGAAATGGAAATGGAAATAGAAAAGAAAGTAGTTCTATTTCTGAGAAGAAACGTAAGAAATTTATACCACCTACGTTGGAAGATGTTTCCGCATACGCGAAGGAGCGTGGAGCCCCGAATCTGGCACAGAAATTTTTCGACTATTATTCTGCCGGAAATTGGGTCGACGGGAAGGGTGACCCCGTACGGAACTGGAAGCAGAAGTTCTTGACGTGGGAATCGAAAGAACATGAGAAGGGCGCGCCGTCACAGCCGGGGAAGAAGCCGGGATACAACGTGCAGCATCACGGGGACGAGCTGTCCGATGTGCAGCGGGCGGCGATTCAGCGGATGTTGGGGGAGGAAGCATGATGAAGCAGGGAATCGAGGTTTGGATTGTCATACCAAAGCCGCTTCCCATATTCCCCCGACTCATGCCGAAGTTCAGAACGCCTTTAAGGGCGCGGAAGTATCCGCAGAAGATGAAGAACAAGACGTTTTACCTCGTCAGCGTCAAGGACCCGGAGGACGGGCGGCGGAAGATTATCACCGTCCGGGAACCGGAGTGCTGGGAGGCGGAAGTGACGGTGCAGGTCAGGAGGAAGACATGAATAATTTCGGACCGTGCACGCAGGACTGCCCCAACCGGAAAGCCGGATGCAGCGCGTCCTGCGTGGCATGGCAGGCTGAGAAGGAAAGGCGGCTCAAAGTTTACGACAAGCGTGCCGAGATCATCGACATAAACCAGATGACGGACGGCGGGGCGAGAAACTGCCGGAGGGCGGCAAGAGGGAAACGGAAAATAGGAGGTGCGATGTGACGTGAGCGATTTAGAGCAGACCGCGATAGAGCGGCTACGGTTTGCGGCTGAAATGTCCCTGCGGGTATACAAGCAGCCGCTTGTGATTACCTACTCGGGTGGCAAGGACTCGGACGTGCTTTTGCATCTGGCGGGCAAAGCCGGTATCCAGTATGAGGTTTTGCACTCGCTGACCACGGCGGATGCGCCGGAGACCGTCTGGCACGTGCGGGATACCTTCCGGCGGTTGGAACTGGCAGGCGTAAAATGCACCATCGATACCCACCGCACATCGGACGGTGGGAATGTGACCATGTGGAATCTGATTCCGAGAAAACTCATGCCGCCGACACGCCTGCTGCGCTACTGCTGCGCAGAACTCAAAGAGGGCGGTGGGAAAGGCAGATGGATTGCAACAGGCGTTCGCTGGGCGGAATCGCAAAAGCGGAAATCTCGCGGCGTTATGGAAGCGCTGCATAAGAGCAAGGACAAGCGGCTGACGCTGATGAATGACAACGACGAAAGCCGAATGATGATGGAAAATTGTCAGCTCAAGGGGACGCGGACGATCAACCCAATCATCGACTGGACGGAATCTGATGTGTTGGACTACGCTTCTGCCGAAAAGATCTGCATGAATCCGCTGTATGAATGCGGATGGAAGCGCGTGGGGTGCATCGGATGCCCGATGGCAGGGAAACACCGATATGCGCAGTTTAAGCGTTACCCGAAAATAAAATCTGCGTATGTCCGGGCATTTGACAGGATGCTTGCGGAACGGCAAAAGCGAGGCTTGCCTTGCGACTGGCAAACAGGTGATGACGTTATGCACTGGTGGATGGAGGATGGCGTTTTGCCGGGACAAATGGTTTTTGAAGGAATGGAGGATCTATGACAGACAAGGAAATTATACAGGCGCTGCGTATCTGCGCGACGCATATAGAGAAGGGCTGCGGGCTTTGCCCACAAATGAAGTATGTGCGTTGCACGGAGCGGCTGGCGGATGAAGCTATCACCATGATCGAGCGCCTGACCGCCGAGAACGCGGCGCTGCGGGAGAAGGTGTCGCAGCGGATCAGCGTGGAGGAAGGAGGCAAGACAGATGCTTGATATTTGCCCAGTATCGCTGGCAGAAGCAAATGCGTTTGTGGCAGAGCATCACCGCCATCATAAGCCGGTCGTTGGACATAAATTTTCCATCGGCTGCACAGACGGAGAGAAAATCGTAGGCGTGGCGATCGTCGGGAGACCCGTTGCACGGTATCTGGATGATGGATGGACGCTTGAGGTAAACCGCTGTTGTACAGACGGAACTCGAAATGCCTGCTCTATTCTGTATGCCGCTGCATGGCGCGCCGCCCGGGCGATGGGCTACCACAAACTGATTACTTACATTCTGGATACGGAGCCGGGGACAAGCTTAAAGGCGGCTGGATGGAAGTGCGTCGGACAGGCCGGCGGGCTTCGCTGGACAGGAAAGCGCCGCCCGGAGGTAGACCTTTGCCCCGCACAAATGAAAATCCGCTTTGAGCGGGAGGAGAACGCGCTATGACAGACAAGGAAATCGTGCAGGCACTGCGGATATGCTCCCGCAGAACAGACACACAAACTTGTGCGAAATGCCCATTATTTGACAGCGAGGATTGTATGGGCGACATGATGGTTGGTGCAGCTGACTTGATCGAGCGCCTGACCGCCGAGAACGCGGCGCTGCGAGAAGGCGCAAGCCTTGGCAAAGCAAAACGCCCGCAGAAAAAAGCATATGAAAAATCCATTGAATTTCTGCGCGCGCTGACAGATGGGCAATCGGACGAGATAAAAAGTCTCAGAAGAGAACTTGAAGGGAAGAACATGGTGATTGCCCTCGCCCAGAGAAAGCAGGCGGAGGCAGAAGCCGAGAGGGACGCGCTGCGGGAGAAGCAGCGGTGGATTCCGGTGACGGAGCGGTTGCCGAAGCCGGAAGCACCGGAGGTGGAATGATGAAAGGTGCATTGAACTTTGACGAGCTGTGCCATCAGGTTTTTGATGGCAAAAACGACGGTACGAATTACCTTGCGTGGGAGACAGACATATGCTGCGGAAGATGTGGACACAAGCTCCACGTGTACTACTGCGAGGAAAGATTGTACCTCATCGAATGCGCGGTGTGCGGCACGAAAGCATTGACCAAAGCGGGGAATGTGGTGTTTGCGGCGTACAAGACGCTTGCACATATGCCAAAAATTGAGGAGGACGAAAAATGAGGCTGACAACAGACACCCCGAAAAACAATCTTGAAATGGCGCTGAACCTGTTCTACGTCAAGGACAAAGAGGTATGGGTGCGCGGATACGGGAAGAACGGCGCAGACATCAGACTGTTCGACCTGTCGCGGGATCTGACCAGATGGAACTGCCCGTATGTGGACTTGGATATCTCGGATGATTCCTTCTCGATGATGATGGCCGAATGGCTCTGGGAAGATGTTGAATCGTTCGAGCACGTTTTGGCTCTCCTCTATCAGGCAGCATGGGTATGCGCGGAGCTGCGCGAACATTTGAAGCAGTTCGAGAACAAGGAGAATACCGATGGAACGACTGACAAGCCGGAATGAAGATTGTGTTCTGGTAAATGGGCACGCATTGGGTTGTGCGACGGTTGGCGAAATCGTCCAGATGGCGGAACGCCTTGCGGATTTTGAGGACATGGACAGAAAGCGCATCCGCCCGGGCGATACGGTATGGCTGTCCCGGATGTTTTACACGCGCCCCAAAAAGCCCGTACCGGTCACGGTAGACGCGATTCGCATTGACCGGGAAGGCACGACGTACATTACCGGGCGGAAGAGATTTTGCGAGGAAGCAATCGGGCGGACGGTGTTTTTGACGGAGGAAAAAGCCGAGAAGGCTTTGCAGGAAATGGAGGACAAGACATGAAGGTAATTCTGGTCGAGAGCGACCTCATCGGCAGACTTGAGACGTTAGTCAACGGTGCTATCGAGAAATTTACGCCGGAACGCGTGGTGGACATTAAGTACAGCTCCGCGATTGATGGCAGATCCCACGAACATTATTACTCCGCGATGGTGATTCTCAAGGATGAGGAGGACAAGAAGGATGGCAACGAAACGAGTATGTGACCGCTGCGGGGCGGAAATAAACCCCACAAGCTCTGCGACGTATGTAAACGTGCGAAGCGCATTCCATGAGGAATCACCTGATATTGAGCTTTGCTGCTCCTGCGCGATGCAAATCAAAGAATGGCTTAAGTCGCGTGTAGAGGAGGGAAAAAAGGATGGTTAGTCTGGGACCATATGACGATGAGTGCCTTGAAATCAAGAGAATCTGCGAGAAATACGGCTACGGGAACGTCATGGAGTGGGCTTCTGCGCTATGGAGGCGAGAGTGGAGGAAGAAAGGGTACCCGGAATCTGGATGTTTCGTGCCGACGTGCCCGTCGTTTATCAAAAAACGCTTTCAGAACCCTAAACAGCATGAGCTTTATGACACACTGTTAGAGGAGGTTCTCGGAGAGAAGGAGGGCAAGAAGGATGGCTAGGTGTATAACCAAAGCGCAGTTGAGACAACTCTATCAGGCTCAGCTCTTCGATAACGACGAATATCTGAAACTTTTAAAAGAGTTTGCAGGGATAGAATCCCGACCGACCACGGAGTACAACCACTACGACGAAAATGGCGAGTTTATTGGTAGCAGCGTGGACACCGATCTTTCTGATCTGCTGGACGAGGCTGGCGTGGAGGTGCGGGACGATGGCTGAACTGAAACCGTGCCCTTTCTGCGGCGGGGAAGCTGTCGTAACCAAACACCATAACAGATTCATAGATTGGTATTTGTGTTCCTGCCCCAAATGCCATATTTCGCAAACGGGGAGTGAATACGGATTCCGGTTTGAAGCGGTCGAGGCATGGAACAGGAGGGTAAATGATGACTGATTATATCCGGCGCGATGATGCGCTATTTGCGTTACGGAAAGCAGAACGCGGTGGAAGCATGACGGCACTAACACGGTTGGAACGCGCATATGCCGAAATTCGGGAAATGCCCGCCGCCGACGTTGCGCCGGTGGTGCATGGGCATTGGGAAAATGGTTGTCCAATTTGCCCAGTGTGCGGGAAAGATAAATTCAAGGATTTAGATGCTGATATTTGGTGTGATTGGAAACCTGACTGCTGCCCAAACTGCGGCGCGAAGATGGATGGAGGTAACAATGGAGAACGGAGGGAAGAATGAACATCACACTTTTGAAATATCCCACCGATGAGGACTGGGCGTTTGCAAAACAGTGCGCTTTAGTCACCATCGGAAAGGAGATGAAAACAGCACCGGACATGGAGTGGAAACACTCCATCCTCCGGGCGCGGCACAGCCCCATCCGGACGCTGCAGTTTGCGTTTTACCTCGAGGGTGTGCCGTACTGGGTAAGCACCCATTTAGCCCGCCACGTCCACGCACAGCCGTTTATCCGGTCTCAGCGGAATGATCGTCAGGACGAATACGACCGGAACGCAGCGCGGCAGGATGCGCCGGTGGACATGATCTGGTACATGAGCGCCGAAGAGCTGATGGTGATTGCAGAGAAGAGATTGTGCAACCTAGCCGCACCGGAAACGCAAAAGGTAGTGAGTGAGATGTGCAAGATCGTCCAGCGTAAATGCCCGGAGTTCTTCGGACTTCTCACAACGCATTGCTGGCGCTTCGGCTGGTGCGAAGAGATGAATCCGTGCGAGAGGGGGAAGATGCTGCAAAATGGGCGTAATTCTGGCGATTGATCCCGGCAACATTCAATCCGGGTATGTGGTGGTCGAGCACGACGGGAAGGAAATCCGGAAGGTGCTGGACGTTGGTAAGGTTCCGAACGATGAGATATTCCCCGTTCTCTGCCGAGAGTATCAGCATCTGGCAATCGAAATGGTCGCCGGTATGGGAATGTCAGTCGGTCAAGAGGTGTTTGACACCTGTTTTTGGATTGGGCGGTTCTGGGAGTACGCCGAGCTTTACCGGAAGGGGTACCAGATACAGAAGATCTTCCGCCTGGAAGAAAAGCTTTACTTATGCGGCAGAGCGTCGGCGAAGGATGCGAACATCCGGCAAGCCCTCGTCGACCGCTACGCGCCAGGTCAGCCGAACTACGGCAAGGGAACAAAGAAGAACCCCGGTTTCTTTTACGGGTTCGCCGCCGACATGTGGGCGGCTATGGCTGTGGCTGTGACGTATTTTGACAAGTACATAAGGGGGATACAGCTATGAACGATAACTGCATTTGCGCGCATTTATACGGAGATGGTAGCAGGGATTGTAGGTTAAGAGCGGAATACATCCGCTGCAACCGCGCCGAGGAATGCTCTGCCTATAAAAATGGAAAGTGTTTTTGCGTAACAACACTATTTGGCGTCAGATGCCCCAACGGTAAGATCACAATTGTGGATGGTGGAACAAAACGGTCAAAGGCGTTTTTACAGGTTCAGAAAGAAGCCAGAACAAATCCAGCTTATGGGAAATTGCAATATCCATCAACCAATTTGATTACACGCATAGGAGAAGACGCTTTTCTCACCGTTTCTTATATATGGTTGGAGGATTTCGGCGGGGAAATCCGTTGCGATAACCCGCATTTTAGCACAAACAAACTGTACATAAGCGCCGATAAACTCACGCCAGAAAATATCAAGAGGATTTGCAATTTTATCCCACGCTCAATGGTGGGCGGCGTCATTCGGGATTATCAGGACAAAACCGTTCCGATGTTTTTGCATCAGCTACGGGATTTATTCCCGGAAAAGTATGCAGCATTTCAGGAAGCGTATCCTGATTACAAAATCAAAGCTCCGGACTGGAAGGGACAATGGGCAAAGCTTTCAACCTGCAACAGGAATGCAGAGTACAAGGACTGCCACAAAAACACGTTCCGGTTTGATGGAGACTACATTGTATGCGACTGCTATAACTCGTCATTTGCGCCATTTCGTGCAAAGCGGGCAGAAATCCGCGTGAAATTATCTGATGAAATGGAAGTAGAAATCACAGACAATGGACAAGTCACCGATGAAACTGTTTTCTTGTGAGAGGGGGATACAGCTATGAGCAC